>Ga0214919_10000291_pt1 | contig 85544 bp, 70 predicted proteins | sample LL1503_MetaG_FD_177994 | JGI IMG/M metagenome (GOLD analysis project Ga0214919, IMG submission 177994) | Freshwater microbial communities from Lake Lanier, Atlanta, Georgia, United States - LL-1503 | ecosystem: Environmental > Aquatic > Freshwater > Lake | place: USA: Georgia | collected...
TTAAACGTTTTGCAGAAAGCCAAGGAAAAGCCAGATCAGAGTATTAAAAGTCTTATGAGAAAAAACGCCATGTCATTCAAACACATGATTAACAGTGTCAAGAAAATTTTTCATTCGTAGGCCCTGGGGGGGGATCCCTTCTTTTTAATTCTTAAAATGCCAGATTGGGCGAAAAAAATATTGAAATAGATGCTTAAAATTGCTTACACTCGCAACGCTTTTGAAGCAAGTTTATTTTTAAATTTTATAATTAATCCAAGGAGTGATTTATGGCCGGTTTTTTTCTGCAACCTGATAAAGACAAACAATTCGGAAAAGGATCTAAAAGAGGAGCTGAAGACACCGATAAAAAACCAGGCCAAACAGGAAAAGGCTCAAAGTCAGCATTAGCTTTTTCTACTAAAGCAGGTGGTCGTTTCTCTGAAGTTCCTTCTGCTTTTAAGGATGGAAAAGTACCTGGAAGATAATTTTGATGCTGTTGTCTTGATTTAAAAAGGGCCCTGAGGGGCTCTTTTTTTTTTATTAAAAATAAACTCAAATTTATAATATTTTTTTTAGTATTTTTTTCTCTAAGACTTCTTTAAGTTCTGATTTTTAATATCGCCGCTCTGAAATTTAAGCGCGATTTTTTTTCTTATTAAAAGCTTATTAAAAAAAGAAGGAATATGACGATGTCAGGTGGAGCAGGTGGAGCAGGTGGAGCAAAAGCTGTCAGTGAAATAGGCGAAAAAACTAAAGAGTATCTATTAGCAGTTCGAATTCCTTTGAGACAAAAGCTAGATGATGAGATTAAATTGCTTGGGTCTTTAAGAGGTGAACCTCTGCAACTGAAAACTTTAGAGATCGCAGGCATTAGAGTGAAGCTGGAAGAGATAGATAAATATATTGCAGTAAGAGATAAGGAAGAGCTTGCTGCAAAGCTCAGGGTTAGAGTCGAAAAAGACCTTCAGAGTCAAGAAGAAATTCAGCGCTTGAAACGAGAAAATGGGCAACTAAGACATTGGATTGCTGATCTGACTTCAAAAAGAGATGATTCTGAAGCCACAAAAGCAGTCGTTTCAGGTGGGGCATCAGGGGTTGCTGGAGCGTCAGGTGAATTGCCAGTCAGTGAAGAAGAATTGCAGAGAAAAAAGGCACTAGAAGAAATAATAGAAGATCTGAAAGTAGCGAATGCTTCTCAGGCAGCAGACTTGGCCAGTAAAGATACTTTGTTGAGAGATCTTGGTTTACAAGTGAGCAATTTTAGGGGGCAATTGCAGGATAAATTATGGCAAATAGAACGCCTAAAAACTGAACGTGAGGCCTTAGGAAAAAAAGAAAAAGACTTAGAAAGAGAGGTTGCTAATTTAAAATCTGATTTGGGCCAAAAAAATCGAGATATTACAGATTTAAAAGCGGCACTCTTGGCACTTGAAGCTTCAAAAGAAAGCAAGAGTCGCGAGCTTGAAAAATCAAAGAAATCTGTGGATCTATTAGAAAAAAGATTAGCAGTTCAATCAGAGCATCTGAAAGACTTGGAATCGCAAGTTCGTCCTTTGCATGCTGATAATGAAAGGCTTCAGGCGGAGAATGCAGCGCTTCACGTAATGTTGTCAGACTTGAGAGCTAAAGAAGAAGCCTCAGCAATGGCTTCAGCTGCGGGTGCTGGTGGGGGTGCTGGTGCGGGTGCTGGTGGGGGTGCTGGTGCTGGTGCGGGTGCGGGTGCGGGTGCTTCTTTAGATGATCGACACGTCGATCATGTTAAACGTTCTCTGTCGGGTGAGATCAAAAAATTAAGTAAGAATTTAGAGATTCAAGAATTTGCAAATCGAGTGGTCCAACAGGAATTAAGAATGCAAATTTCGGACGTACATCGGCAAGTTGCTGAGTTAACAGGTTTGAATCGTCATTTGGCAGCTCAGAATACGCACTTGGCAGGTCTGAGTGCTCAGTATTATCAAATGGCGATGAACTGGATGGGTGATTGTGAAACTTTAAGGGAGCGCTTCAGATCGCTGTCTCTAGAAAATCAAGCACTTGGTTTAGAACTTGCAGGCATGGATCAACGATGGATTGATCTTAATACTGTTTTTACAGGCGCTATTGCAGCGAATGCAGCAGAGAGAGCAGGTCCTTCCACGGTTTTAGGTCGTTTAGCGGTAGAATCTTCTATAGCCGCTGGTGCTGGTACTGGTGCTGGTGCTGGTGCTGGTGCTGGTGCTGGAAGTTCGACGCCTCCAGTGGTTCCTGCCACTGCTTTAGTGATAGCGGAGAGAGCGAATCTTTCTGTGATTCCCACGCCAGGACCTGTTGAGCGTACGGATTCTACAGGCTCTACAGTCACTACGACTGAAGGTGATTTTTCCCATGCGTGATCTAAGCATAAAAATAAAATAAAAATCAGGGGCGAAGATTCGCCTCTTTTTTTTTAATTTGTTTTTTGTTTTTTGTTTTTTGTTTTTTTTCTGGTGAGTTTTTCTCGCGATTTCTCCAGGACTTCTGGCTACAATCGCCCCTCTTTAAAATTGGGTGTCTTAAGGGTCTATAAAAATTTATGTTTGTTAAAGAAAGAGAAGAGAATTCCCAAAATAATTCCCATAAAAATTACCCTAAAAAATCGAATCAATCTTTTGGAAATGATGAGTTAAAACATCTCAAAGTCCCGCCGCATTCACTCGAGGCTGAGCAATCAGTGATTGGGGGCTTAATGCTGGATAATCAGGCCTGGGATCGAATCTCTGACAAAGTGTATGAAAAAGATTTTTATAGGCGAGAGCATCGTTTTATTTTTCAAGAAATTGCGAGATTGGGTGAGAAAAATATTCCCTTCGACGTTGTGACGCTCTCAGATAGCTTGGATCATTCGGGAAAATTAGAAGAAGTCGGAGGCTTGGCGTATTTATCTGAATTAGCCCGAGGAACCCCCTCAGTCGCCAATATTTCAGCTTACGCCAATATTGTTCATGAGAAAGCTATTTTAAGAGAGTTATTAGCCGTATCGACGGAAGTGGCAGATAAAGTTTATTTTCCAGACGGAACCAGTGTTAATGACATTTTGGATGAGGCTGAGCAGAAAGTATTTGCGATTGCCGAACATGGTCAGCGCGAAACAGGGCCTGTGTCTATTAAAGATATTGTCCCCAGTGTGATTCAAAGATTAGATGACCTGATGGGTAAAGAAGGTGGGGTGACGGGCCTGCCCACTCACTATAAAGATTTAGATAAATTAACGTCGGGATTACAAAATGCAGACTTAGTCATCATTGCTGGAAGACCTTCCATGGGTAAGACTTTATTAGGCATGAATATTGCTGAAAATATTGCGATGGATGCTGAAAAACCGGCTTTGATTTTTAGCATGGAGATGCCCAAAGATTCTATTATTATGCGGCAAATTTCGTCTTTAGGTCGGATTGACCAGTCTTCTTTGAGATCGGGAAGACTAGAAGACCATGATTGGTCCAAAATTTTTTCAACCATGACTTTATTAACAGACCGTATGAATATGTATATCGATGATACGCCGGCTTTAAGTCCCTCTGAATTAAGATCCAGAGCGCGAAGATTAGCCCGTGAGCATGGGGGTTTGAGTGTCATTGTTGTGGATTACTTGCAATTAATGCATGTCCCTGGAAATTCAGAGGGCCGGACCAATGAAGTGTCTGAAATCTCCAGAAATTTAAAAGCCTTAGCGAAAGAGCTCAATGTCCCCGTGATTGCACTCTCTCAGCTCAGTCGTAAAGTCGAAGACAGAACAGATAAGCGACCCATGAATTCGGATTTGAGGGAATCTGGCGCTATTGAGCAGGACGCTGATGTGATTATGTTTATTTACAGAGACGAGGTCTATCACCCCGAGAGTGAGCATAAGGGCACGGCGGAAATTATTATTGGTAAACAAAGAAATGGGCCCATCGGCATGGTGAGATTAACTTTCTTGGGCCATTACTGTCGTTTTGATGATTTTTCGTCTCAGCGCATGAATTAAAAAATTTAAAATAAAAAAATTTAAATAAGGGCTGTTTGTCTATGCAAGCTTTTAGAGTTTCTGCCGAAATTAATTTTGAAAATCTTCGTCATAATTTAAAAATAATTAGAGATTTATCCCAGGGCGCGAAAATCATGGCCATGGTCAAAGGCAATGCTTATGGACATGGCATGGTGACTGTCGCGAAGCATTTACGAGACGTCGATTATTTTGGGGTAGTTGGGATTGAAGCGGCGATGGCGCTAAGACACTCTGGGGTAATTCAGCCGATTGTTTTAAGCACGGGGTTTCAGACCCTTCAAGAATTAGAATTAATGCTGGAACACCATATAGATACCGTGATTTTTGATATGGGCCAGATTTTTTTAATTCAAAAATTTTTAAAAAATTTACAAGATAAAAATAAAGATAAAAATCAAAAAATTTATTTACTTAAAACCTGGCTAAAACTAGATACAGGCATGCATCGACTTGGCTTTCCAGCTCAAGATTTGAAATTAGTTCAAGAGGCTTTTGAAAATCTAGAAAAATTAAAATCAGACAATTTAATTTCAGAGATTTTATTCATGACGCATTTTGCTAACGCTGATCAAGAAGAGTCTTTAAGTGTTAAAAATCAGCTGGAAAAATTTTTAAAAATTACAGAGATATTTTCCCAGTCCCAACTTAATACTCACCAATTTTTAAAATCAGCGGCCAATTCTGGGGCTGTTTTAAATTATCCAGAGGCTTGTTTAGACATAGTCCGACCTGGATTGATGCTCTATGGGGTGTCGCCGAGTTATCAGATTTATCCCAAAAATAAATTAAATTTAAATTTAAAACCTCTCATGACTTTGAAATCTAAAATTATCTCTTTACATACTTTGAATATTGGCGAACGCGTGGGTTATGGCTCCAGCTGGAAAGCTCTAAGAGAAACCAAGCTAGCGGTGATTTCCATAGGCTATGGCGATGGCTATCCCCAGCATGCTAAAGAAGGCACACCCGTATTAATTCATGGACAGAAAGCTTATTTAGCTGGAAGAGTTTCTATGGACAGTATTACGGTGGATATCACGGATATTCAAAATAACTGCGCGATTGGCGATGAAGTAATTTTATGGGGTGAAAATTTACCTATCGAAGAAGTCGCGTATTTCATGGGTGTGTCTGTCTATGCCTTGTTAACAGGTGTGACTTCCAGGGTGACGATGGAGATGCGGGAGTTGGAGTGAAAATAAAAAAGAGCCCGAAAGCTCTTTTTATTAAATTTTCTTTTTACCCAGTGACTCCAGGTGCTGGTGATGAGCCTGGCGAAGCTTCTGTTGAGCTGCCATCTGATGAGCTCGTTGCTCTGCCTGGGCCGCCTGCCCCTGCAGTAGCACCGCCGGCAGCCCCGACAGCCCCAGCAAAAGCGGTGGAAGAGGGTAGATTTTCTTTTCTTAGTGTCGCTAAAATTGCTTTGAAAGAGCCATCACGGTCTTTCCTCAAATCAGGGTGAGACATAGGAAAGGTCGTGAGGTCTAAAATAAAATTGATCTTTTTTTCTGGGCTATTAACCGCAGTCTTTAGACCCATAGAACTAATGATTTCAGAAAATCTTTCGAATAACTCGGTAATTTTTTCTTCGATTTGCTTTTGGCTAAGGGGTGTTTCTCGATCTGTTCTATTTATGACTTCTGAAATAAGAGTGCTGGCCATGGTTTCTTTGAGTTGTGCGCTGGTTTGAATAACCCCTTTAATTCTTTGATTGCATTCATCGATGATCATATCAAGTGTTGCGGGGCTAAATGTGTCTACATAGCTAGTGCACATCGCATCTAAGGCAATTTTTAAAAATTTTGGCGTTGTATAAACGCTATCTTTAAATACAAGATTTTGAACAAAAGTCAAAGCTGCTTTAATTTCTTCTTCTGTAGGTGGCGCGTCCATTTTTCCAAGTAAACTCTCTCTGAGCGATGGGTTTAAAGGTTGTTCTCGCAGCTCTTTTTCCTTTGTCTTTGAACTAAATAGGCCACCAAGAAATGAACTCATTTTAAAATCTCCTTGTTTTTTACTTTTTGAACTGTTTATAAATTATTAAATTGGGCTAGGCGTGCGGGAAGCTTCTGTTGAGCTGGCAGAAATAGGGCTCGTTAATGCAAGAGAAAACGGAGTGGATGAAGTTTTATCTTCGATAATTGTTAAAGGAGATCTCAACCCTCCCAAAATACCAGCTGTTTAAATAAGTAATTTGCCCATGATTTCATCTTTTGCGGCAAGCTTAACTCCTTCATCGACCTCGGCATCGACTTTTTTTAAATTTTCAATAACGAAGTTTAAATTTTTGCCGACCATGCTTTCGAGATCTTTTTTGCTTATTTTGTAATCAATTTTTTGAAATTCAGATGCAAGCAAATTTTCAGTTTCAGTAACTAAATATTCCACGGCTTTTGTAAGCGAGGAATGATTGCCAGTATTTTCTGTGCCAGACATTTTCAATCTCCTTTTAATTTTTTATAAATTATTTTTATAAAATTCTTAAAATCCAATTTAGATCTGGAGTCTTAGGGGCTGATTAATTTTTAAATTTTTTAGGCTCTGATTTTTGATATTAAAAATTTGTGAATGCTTTAAAATTCCCCGTTTTTTAAACTAGGGATTTAATCAATGGCCATCAAAACCAAAACCATGTTTGTCTGTTCTGACTGCGGCGGCGAAGCTTCCCAGTGGCAAGGGCAATGTAAAGATTGCGGCGCTTGGAATACGTATTCCCAAATATCTATTGCTCAGGGCAAAAATACAAAATTATCTAGAACCCCTGAATACACGGGATATTCTGGCGAGCAAAGTTCTGGAGTATTTGACCTCGCTGAGATTCCAGAGGAAAGATTAACCAGAATTCACTCCAGTATTGATGAGCTGGATAGAGCGCTTGGGGGTGGGATAGTCCAGGGCTCTGTGACTTTGATTGGCGGGGATCCTGGGATTGGTAAATCGACCTTGTTATTACAAGTCACTTGCGGCTTGAGTCAAAATTTAAAAGTTTTATATATCACTGGAGAAGAGTCTTTACAGCAGGTGTCTTTAAGGGCCAAAAGATTAGGTCTTGAGGCCCCAAAATTAAGATTATATGCAGAGACTTGTGTGGAATTAATTTTGAATCAGATTCAAAAAGAACAGCCAGATATTATTGTCATTGACTCTATTCAGACCATGTTCACAGAGCAGGTTCCCTCAGCCCCAGGGTCCGTCTCACAAGTCCGAGAATCTGCGGCAGCATTAGTTCGATTTGCGAAAAAAACTCATACGGCTTTATTTTTCGTCGGTCATGTTACGAAAGATGGGACGCTCGCAGGCCCCAGAGTCTTAGAGCATATGGTCGACTGTGTTTTATATTTCGAAGGCCAGAATGATTCGAGATATAGGGTAATCAGAGCGGTTAAGAATAGATTTGGGGCGGTGAATGAACTGGGTGTATTCGCCATGACTGAGAAGGGTTTAAAAGGTGTATCTAATCCTTCAGCGATTTTTTTAGCCCATGATGTGATTGATAAACCCGGCTCTTGCGTGATGGTGACTTGGGAGGGGACGCGGCCTTTATTAGTCGAAATTCAGGCTCTAGTAGACCAATCACACTCACCCAATCCCAGAAGAGTTTGTGTGGGAATAGAGCAAAATAGATTGGCCATGTTGTTAGCTGTTTTAAACAGGCACTGTGGTGTTCAGACTTATGACCAAGATGTATTTATTAATATTGTCGGTGGCATGAAAATTGCTGAAACGGCCATAGATCTCCCTGTTTTGATTTCTGTTTTAACCAGCTTGAAAAATAAGCCGATGGACAGAAAGACTATTAGTTTTGGCGAAGTGGGCTTATCTGGAGAAATTAGGCCCGTGCAATCTGGCCAAGAAAGAATTCTCGAGGCTATCAAACAGGGCTTTACGCGAATGATTGTTCCGAAACAAAATGTGCCGAAATTAAATAAAATTGCACACCCTGAAGTAGAGATTATTCCTGTGAGTCATTTGGAAGATTTGCTAGGCATCCTACGCGCTTAAGGGAGTTCTCGAGAGCCATAATTAATCCATGAATCTGACTTTGCTAATAATGCTGTTTGCATTGTCACCGCAGGTGTTCCAGCAGGGTTTCCAGAAAGTAATGCAGAAGGCGTTACTGTTATTGCAATCATTTTTTTCTTACAGCAAATTTCTAAAATTTGATGCGACGCCGTATTAAAACATCCCAATACCGGTCGGCAAAAAATAGGATAAACATAGTGAGAAAGTAAATTTGAAAGACCTGCACCGGCCTTCCAGCTCCAGGTTAATATTTTTCCTAAAGCCACTTGAAATAATCGAGGTTCTAAAACGATCATCATCCAAATGCTCATAAATAAAAAACATTTGAAATCTACTTGTCCGGCCTTGCTATCGATATAGGGATCAAAAATAGTAATCGCGACCGCTCCGCCAATATTTTGCACAATGAGTTTTTTAACTTGTAAAGTCTTAAAAAATCCTAAAAGAAATTTTGCTGGTAGGGGATAGAGATGGGCTTCTAACCATGCTTGCGTTTTAATTTCCATAATATGGTCAGAAAGTAGTTGGTAGCTTTTATCAGCCGTTCTGGCGGCCTGGTGAATTCCTTCAGGATCTTTATGGCATTTAATCCCATAGTTAATCAAAGCATCCACGCTTGAATGATAAAACAGACGTGCTCCGCCTTGGATAAAATAGGTTCGAATAAAGTCACTGATTTGAGTCAGGTTATTATTTTTTATATTCATATCTTTGCGCTGGAATAAGCTCAAAATAATCCCCGCTGAAAAAGCAGTTGCGAGCATGATGATGGCTTGTTTATTAGAGTGCCATGGAGAAAAAAAACGCCAGCCTCGGGGTGCTGTAAGTTTGTGTTTTTCTTGCTCAGCATGGGTGATTATTATTTCTAAGAGCGTTTTTTGAGTATTATAAAATTTAATGCATTCTATGAGATCCTGAGGTTTTTTTTTGTCTAAATACTTTAAATAATCACCGTCTAATAAATGCTTAGTGAAAGTCTCAATATTTTGAATATGGTCAATTTTAGGGTGAATTTCTAAAGGATCTGACGAGGGTCGGGCGCTTTCTGTAATTTTCCAAGCGAGGCCGAGTGCTTGTGGATCTTGCTCAGCTTTTAATTTTTCTATTGTTTCAAATAGACGATTTAGGTCCCGTTCTAATTGATATAAAGTTATTTGAGTGGCTGCTGCTCTTTCGGGTGGATATAGGGTTAGTGCCGTCATTGCCTGATTGCCAGCCATCGTGAAGATCTCCTGAAATATTTTTTATTATTTATTTTAAAAATATTAGAGCTTTAAATTTTGCTGCAAAGAAGAGGATTTTTTATTTAAATATTTTTATGTTTTAAATATTAATTTTGTGCAAACGTCACGCGGTCTAAGTTATTTAAATCTTGAATAGTCTGAATATTTTTAAAGCCTGCTTGGGTTAATAAGTTAAAAATATCTCGGGCTTGATTAAAGCCATGCTCAAAGAATATTTGTCCAGAGCCTGGTTTTAATAATTTTTTGGCCTGGTTAATAATTATTTCAAAATCTTCTAAGCCCGACTTTCCAGAGATTAAAGCGCCAGGGGGTTCAAATCTTAAATCCCCTTGCGATAAATGCGGATCTGTTTGGGAGAGATAGGGCGGATTAGAGACAATTAAATCTAGTAATAAATCTTGTTCTAATAATTTCTCTCCCCAGCTGCTTTCTATAAAACTAATATTTTTTATTTTATTTTTTTCAGCATTTTTCTGGGCTAATTTTAAAGCCTGAGGTGAAATATCTAAGCCTATTATTCTCCAGTCAGGTCTTTCAGAAGCCAGAGTAATCGCAATAATCCCAGAGCCCGTGCCGAAATCAGCGATATTTAAAATTTTAGCTGGGGATTGGCCCTGGGAGGCATGATCTAAGACAGCTTGAATTAAAATTTCTGTGTCAGCTCTAGGGATTAAAACATCTGGATTAATATAAAAATCCAAGGACCAAAATTCTCGATAGCCTGTTAAATAAGCAATGGGTTGGCCCTTCATTCTTTCTGAAATTAAATAATTAAATAAATTAATTTGGTCTGGATTTAAAATTTTTTCAGGATGTGAATAAAGATAAGCCCGGTTTTTTTTTAAAATAAAGCAAAGCAGTATTTCACAATCTATTTGGGGGCTGTCTGAGTGGTTTTGAGTATTATTTTTTAATAAATTTTGGGCGTTTTTTAGTTGGGAATGGATGGTGTTGGGCATTTAGATTTTAACCCCCTCTCTGACCCTATGGGTCTGTCTCTCCCTCCAGGGGAGAGACGAAAACAAGAAGATTTTACCCATTCATCTCAGCCAAAAGATCTGCTTGGTTCTCGCGTATTAAAGGCTGAATTACGGGGTCTAAATTGCCATTTAAAATATCGTCTAGCTGATAAAGAGTAAGATTGACGCGGTGATCGGTCAGACGGCCCTGGGAATAGTTATAAGTTCGGATTCTTTCAGATCGATCTCCAGTGCCGACTAATAATCTTCGCGTTTGAGCTTGAGTCGCTCTTTGCGCTTCTTGAGCTTGCGCTAATAATCGAGATTGTAATAAGGCCATCGCTTTGGCTCTGTTCTTATGCTGAGAACGCTCGTCCTGACACTCGACTACAAGACCGCTGGGAATATGAGTAATACGAATCGCAGAGTCAGTTTTGTTCACATGCTGACCGCCAGCGCCAGAGGCTCTGTAAGTATCGGTTTTTAAATCAGCAGGATTAATATTAATTTTTTCGACTTCATCAATGACGGGCAATATGGCAACCGTACAAGTGGAAGTGTGTACGCGACCTTGAGCTTCTGTTGCTGGAACCCGCTGGACACGATGAGCGCCTGATTCGAATTTGAGTTGAGAATAAACTTGATCTCCAGAGATCTCTGCAATGATTTCTTTATAGCCGCCATGTTCGCCATCGTGATGGCTGACAAGCTCTACGGTCCAGCCTTTGTTCTCTGCGTATCTTGTGTACATGCGGTAAAGATCTCCCGCAAAAATAGCGGCCTCGTCACCGCCAGCTCCCGCTCGGACTTCTAAGAAGATATTGGCTTGGTCATTAGGGTCTTTAGGTAATAATAATAATTCTAAGTCTTGCTCTTTTTTTTGAATCTCTGCTTGAGCGGCTTTAATTTCTTCTTCAGCCATTTGTTTCATTTCTGAATCAGATTCTTGAGACATTAATTCTTGAGCGCCGCTTAAATTATTTTCAGCATCTTGAAACTCAGAAAAAGTCTTAACCAAAGGATCTAATTCAGCATACTCTTTTGAAAAGGCTCTAAATTGATCTTGTTTATTAATAATCTCTGGGCTGACTAGTAAATGCCCGAGTTCTTCGAAGCGATCTTTTAATCTTTCTAATTTGAATCGAATGGAATCTTTCATGGTTTAATCTTTTTAAATAATTTAAGAATTTAAGACAGGGGCCTAAAAATTTTTTCGGCGAACTCTAACACAGTCAGCTCACCCTCGGTGCCCGCTAAGTGCAAATTTTTAGTAGGGCGATGAATTAATTTATTAGTTAAGTGATGCGCCAGGGAATTTAAAACCACTGAAGGGTCAACGCCACGAGCTAATAAACACTGGGCTTTAGCCAATTCTGCATCTCGAATCTGCTCGCTCTGAGCCCGATAATTTTGAATATAAGGCGAGGCAATTTTTGAATTTAAAGTCTGCTGATAAAGATGAATATGCGCGGTAATTAACTCAGAGGCTTCAAGACTGGCTTGGGTTCTGGAAATAATATTTTTTTCTATCTGCGTTTGAATATCGTCAATAGATAATAAATTAATATTTTTAATAGTTTTAACTTCTGGATCAATACTTCTGGGGACTGAAAGATCTATTAAAAGCAAAGATTTATTTTTATTTTTTTTATTTTTAAAATTTTCCAAGCTAGCTAAATTAATTAAATAATCAGGGCTCGAAACCGCTGAGATAATTAAATCTAATTCTGGACAATGTTCTGGGATTTCTTCGAGGGAGCAGGCGGTTATTTTATTCTGGGCGTGTTGGTATTGCTGGGCTAAGAGTTCAGCTTTGTTTAAATTTCTATTAAAAATAAATAAATATTGAGAGAGATCTTTCAGGTGCTTTAATAATAATTCGGCCGTTTTTCCAGCGCCGATAATTCCAATTTTGGCTTTGGATAAATCTATATGACTCTGGCCTAAACGAATGGCTGAAAAAGCAATAGATACGGGGCATTGGCCCAGGGATGTTTTTGAACGAACGGCTTTGGCGCAATTAAAAGTGGACATTAGCGCTTGATCTAAGACAAAGCCCAGGGCGCCCATATTTTTAGCTCGGGCATAGGCTTCTTTGAGTTGACCCAAGATCTGGGGCTCGCCTAAGACCATAGAATCTAAGCCTGAAGCGACATGCATGAGATGACTCATGGCGTCTAAACCATGATGGGTATAAAGATAAGCGCTTAAGTCTTGGACAGAGATTTCTTGGTAATCACCAAGCCAGTGTAAGAGCACGGTCATGTCGTCCAGGGTGGTATAAATTTCAGTGCGATTACAGGTCGAAAGAATTAAATACTCCGCGTCTTTGCCTAATTTTTTAAGAGAAGCCAGGGCCAATTCCAGATCATCATCAATAAAAGACATGCGTTCTCGAATAGAAAGCGGGGCAGTTTTATGACTAATTCCAAGAACAGTAAGCACGAATTTTTTCTAGCCAGGTGATTTTTGAAGGGCGCGATTTTAGCAAAATAGCGCTAGACATCTAGAGCCAAGCAGCACGCTGTATAAAAAATTATTTTTCTTGAAACTATTGAGGCTCTAAGAGAAATTAAATTTTTTTAGCGCTGGAATGCTGGTTTTTTATTTTTTAGATTGACCTGTTTTTCTTGAAACCATTGAGGCTGTAAGCTAAATCTGATTTTTTGATAGCTAGATAGCAAATTTTTTTATTTTTTTTAAAGAGTATTTTATTCTTGAAACCATTGAGGCTGTAAGTAAAAACCATTTCGTTGGAGTCAACGAAATGGTCTGAATTTATTATTAAAAAATAAGTCTGCGTTGTTTTTAAAAAAGAAGTTTTTATGAGATAAAGCTAATTTTATTAAAGATAAAAATAATAAAAATTAAAATTTAAAAAAATAGTATTTTTCGGGTTTTATGGAGAATTAAATGGGTGATTTAAATTTAATAAGTAATCAAGATTTTGAACGCATTAGGCAATTAGATACGGGTGGTAATGAATTCTGGTTGGCGCGGGATTTAAGCAAAGTTTTAGAATATTCAGATTATAGAAATTTTATTTCAGTGATTGATCGAGCCAAACAGGCTTGTATTAATAGTGCTCAGAGCATTCAAGATCATTTTGAAGATCTTTTAGATTCAGCGGCCATTGGCTCTGGTGCAAAGAGAGAGATTCGAGATTGTCGTTTGTCTCGATATGCCTGTTATTTAATTGTTCAGAATGGGGATCCCTCTAAGCCGGTGATTGCAAATGGGCAGACTTATTTTGCTATTCAAACAAGGCGACAGGAGTTGCAAGAATTACAAGATAAAGAAGTTTTTAAAGACTTGTCAGAAGGTGAAAAGCGCTTAGCTATTCGTAATGAAATCACGGAACACAATAAATTATTAGCTCTAGCAGCTAAGAATGCAGGGGTTGAAAGCCCTTTGGATTACGCCGTATTTCAAGATTATGGCTATAAGGGTTTGTATGGTGGTTTGGGTGTGAAAGACATTCATAAAAAGAAAAAATTAAAAAAGACTCATAAAATTTTAGACCATATGGGTAGCACTGAGCTTGCTGCTAATTTATTCAGGACGACACAAACAGAAGAAAAACTTCGTCGTGATCGTGTGCTTAATAAACTCAATGCCAATAAAACGCATCGACAAGTAGGCGCTAAAGTAAGAAGAACTATTTTAGATTTAGGTGGAACCATGCCTGAAGATTTACCAACGCCTGAGCGCAGTATTCAGCAGCTCGAAAATCAAAAGAAAAAAATATCGAAAAATAAAAGCTCACGCAAAACCTTGATCTGAATTTACTAAACCCAGTACCCTTGCGGGTTTTTAATATTTTAAAGGGGTGGTTTGGATGAGTGGAGTTTCTGTTGGCCATGTAGGCCATGTAGAGCCGTCGAGCTTGGAGGGTTTTTTAAAACTTATTAACCATGTGAGGTTGCGAGATCGTATTTTGGCTGATGAGGAAGAGTATTTAGATCCTCAGGGTTATTTAATTTTGAATCCCTTGCGTGGCGATAATACTCTGCTCATTTTTCATGTTGCGCTGGAGCTCACGCGAGATAATTTATGCGCCGCTGCTGAAGCTTTATTGCCCTTTTTTTACGAGCGAGACTGCTTTGTCAAATTTTTATTGAGGCCCGAGGTTTTATTAAAAGCAGAAAGAGGGGCTGCTGGAGCTGGAGCTGGAGCTGGAGCTGGAGAAGATTTTGAGCGTCTTGATCTGTCTGCAAAGGCGCTTTGTATAGCGTTTTTATATCAAGATCATGAGAAGGCTTCTTTTTTAAAAAAAGTGAAAGAAACAATGCTGAGTCTCTGGGGCATTTTAAAAGCCCATGGGGTTAGATTTTCTAGTGAGAGAGAACGACTCCCAGTAATTCCCAGGGATGATCAAGAGCCTGGTTTTTCTGAAATGACCGCTGTGAGTTCTGTGAGTGCTGTTAGATTTTTTCCTTTTTCTTATTTTCTTGCAGGAAAAGCAGGAGAAAAAGTGCGTGCTTTAATCAAAGATGGGCGCATAAATTTTTCTGAAAATGATCTCAGAACCTATGGTGTTTATGACCCAGTGTTTTTTGGAAAAGCGCTTGAAAACCCTATTTTAACGGGAGATTTATTAAGAGATCACGGTTTATTGACTATTGATTTTCTCCGAGGAATTTTAAATGGCTATTTTTTTATCGAGCAGTTAAATTTTCTAGAGCAAGCGTTTGATTTGATCACTGGGAATCAGGCTCGAACCCGATATGAGTTACATGGGCGGCCGGGGTCAATTTTTGCAAATCGTAATTTGAACCATAGTGATCAGCAGCTCGACCATATTAAAATTTTGAAAGAGACTTATTCGAAAATTTTAGAGTTTATAGAGAGCAGAACTGGGCGAGGCGAGATAAGCGCGGGCTTATTAGATTTAATGGAATTTAAAACCACCCAAAGCCCATTGCTTAGTTTTAACCGAACGCGGTATCGAGCTTTTGTAAAAAACCCGACTCATACGCAAACAGAAGCTGGAAAAGTGCTGAAAAGAGCAAGAGACGCGCTTGCTTTTGCGCCAGTACCTGGAGGGTTGGAGTCGGATCCCCGCCTCGGCGAGGATGACAAAGCGGCGCCAGGGCCTACAGATTAGTTTTATAAAAACCTAGTTTTTCTTCTGAAGCATCTTAGGCAGGGTCACGCCCGTTTGGCCCTGATATTTTCCACCGCGGTCTTTATAAGACACATCGCAGATTTGATCTGATTGAATAAATAACATTTGGGCGACGCCTTCGTTGGCATAAATTTTAGCGGGCAGTGGCGTCGTATTTGAAAACTCTAAAGTGACATGACCTTCCCACTCGGGTTCTAAAGGTGTGACGTTTACAATGATCCCACAGCGTGCATAAGTGGACTTGCCTAAGCAAATGACTAAAACATCGCGTGGGATTTTAAAATATTCGACGGTTCTGGCTAAAGCGAAAGAATTAGGCGGAATAATACAAACGTCGCTTTGAATATCTACAAAGCTTTGTTCAGAGAAATTTTTTGGGTCAATAATTGCTGAATTAATATTGGTAAAAATTTTAAATTCATTGGCGCATCGAACGTCGTAGCCATAGCTGGACGTGCCGTAAGAGACTATTTTTTGATTATCTTTATGAGTAATTTGGCCGGGTTCAAACGGGCTGATCATATTATTTTTTAAAGACTGTTCGCGAATCCAAAGATCTGATTTGATACCGGGCATAGTGGGTTAAATCCTATTTTTATTAATCATGCTGAATTTTAATGGGCGGGAATTTTACTGAATAATTCTTGGGTCGCAATGCGAGTTCTTGATGAATTTTCAGGGCGATATTTAAATAAGTTTTTGAGATTGGGTGTTCTGGATTGTCTTTATTTTTAACTACCGTAGGGATGCCCTGATCTAAGTCCTGTCTGATTTGGCTATCTAAAGGCAGCTGGCCCAGTAAATTAAGATTTAATTCTTGGCTGATTTTCTCAGCACCACCAGATCCAAAAATAGGGTCGAGATGGCCGCAATTCGAGCATTGATGCGTCGCCATATTTTCAATAATGCCCAAGATATGAACATTCACTTTATTAAACATTTTGATAGCCCGTCGGACATCTAATAAAGCTAAGTCTTGCGGCGTCGTAATAATCACAGCGCCGGTGACGGGAATTTTCTGGGCCAAGGTTAATTGAATGTCCCCAGTTCCAGGTGGTAAATCTATTAATAAATAATCTAATTCTCCCCACTGGCAGTCGTTTAATAATTGTTTCAAAGCGGTGGATACCATGGGGCCGCGCCAGATCATGGCTGTATTTGTATCCACTAAGTAACCAATCGACATGGTCTTGATTCCATATTTAATAATGGGATCAATGCTTTTTTGATCTTGGCTCGTAGGGGCATCGAAAGCGTTAATCATGAGGGGCAAAGAGGGGCCGTAGATATCAGCGTCTAATATGCCCACTTTGGCGCCTAATTGAGACAGCGCTAAAGCAAGATTAATGGCCGTTGTTGATTTGCCGACGCCGCCTTTTCCAGAGGCAATGGCAATAATATTTTTAATGCCCGGAATGGTTTTCAATCCGGCTTGAACTTGATGAGATTTAATTTCTTGAGAGTTGATTAGCATAATTTTGGTTTATGTCTGGTTTATATAAAAAGTCGCGCACTATACCATAGGGGTTTGTGATCACTACTGGGAAAAACATCTTGAGCAAAAAAATTCATATTTTGGGTGTCGCAGGAACTTTTATGGCTGGTATTGCGACCATTGCAAGACAAATGGGCTATGAAGTCACGGGGTCGGATCAGCATTGTTATCCGCCGATGAGTACGTATTTAGAAAATTTAGGGATTGGGATTTCAGAAGGTTTTTCAGAAGAAGCTATAAAATATTTAGATCAAAAAGAACAAGATCCAGACAATACAGAAATAATTATCGGCAATGTCATGCGTCGTGGCATGCCTGTGATTGAAGAAATGTTAGACCGGCCAATGGATTTAGTGTCTGGACCCGAGTGGCTTGAAAATAAAATTTTAAAACATCGCTGGGTTTTATGTGTGTCTGGCACCCATGGCAAAACAACGACGGCGTCGATGCTGTCTTGGATTTTAGAATTCGCAGGGTTTAATCCAGGATTTTTGATCGGCGGCTTGCCCAGTAATTTCGGCGTCTCAGCGAGATATACAGACAGTGATTTTTTTGTGATTGAAGGTGATGAATATGACACGAGTTTTTTTGATAAAAGATCTAAATTTATTCACTATAAGCCCAGGACTTTGATTATTAATAATCTTGAATTTGATCATGCAGATATTTTCGATGATTTAAAAATGATCCAAAGGCAGTTTCATCATTTATTAAAAATTTTGCCTAAACATGGTCGGGTGATTTACCCCGAGAATATAAATACTCAGGCCATTTCTGAAGTTTTAAGCTGGGGCTGTTATAGCGAGCAGGAAAAAATTGGAAATAAAAATAGTTTTTGGGCCCAAATAAATAATTTAAATAATTTAAATATTTTTTATCAGGAAAAATTAGTCGGCGAAATTATCTGGGATTTACTGGGCCAGCATAATATTAATAACGCCCTGAGTGCGATTGCTGCGGCGCATCATGTGGGTGTTCAGCCTGAGGTCGCTGTGAAGGCTTTATGTGAATTTAAAGGGGTTAAGCGCCGGATGGAATTAAAAGGCGTGGTTAATGATATTTATCTATTTGATGATTTTGCCCATCACCCTACAGCGATTAATACGACTTTAGAGGGTTTAAAAAATAGATTAAAAAATAATATTAAATCTGGAAGATTAATCGCCGTCTTTGAGCCCAGATCTAATACTTTGAAATCAGGATTTCAGAAAGAATTATTGGCAAGATCTTTTAGCTTGGCTGATCAAGTATTTTTATATCAGGGCGCTGGAGTTAAATGGGATATTAAAAAGACTTTTGAATTAGAAAATATTTCAGCACAAGTATTTTTAGAAATAGAAGATTTAGTTTTAAATTTAAAAAATAATTTGCGACCTGGAGATCATGTTTTAATCATGAGCAATGGGGGCTTTGAGAATATTCATGAGAGATTATTAACGGCTTTAAGAAACACCCCTCTCTGTCCCTCAGATAAATCTGAGGTCCTGTCTCTCCCGCAAGGGGAGAGACGATAATCGTGAAGCGCTATTTATTTATTGGCCTGCCGGGTTATAAAGATTTAAAGCCAGAAGATCTAGAAAAATTAAAGTCTGAGAAGATTGCTGGGGTGATTTTATTTAAAAGAAATTTTGAAAGTAAAAATCAGATTAAAAATTTGTGTTTAAATATTAAAAAAATAAATAAAAATCTTTTAATTGGCGTGGATCAAGAAGGTGGTCCGGTTCAAAGATTATTAGGCGATGGGTTTAGTAAATTATTATCTAGCACTGAGATGGGTGAGGTTTATAACAAAGATAAAAATTTAGGATTAAATCTGGCCCGTGAGCGGGGCTTAACCATGGCGCGGGAATTATTAGAAGTAGGGATAGATCTCAGTTTTGCGCCGGTTGTAGATCTTGGAAATAAAGAATCTCAGGTATTAAAAAACAGGACTTATAGTGAAAATATTAATACGGTGATTGACTTAGCTAAGGCTGAAATTCAAGCCATGAATTCACTGGGTTTAATGGCGGTTATTAAACATTTTCCAGGTCATGGGGGTGTGAGTTTAGATACGCATTTAGAAAGAGCGGTAGATTTCAGAAGTTTGGAAGAAATAGAAAATAAAGATCTGAAAGTTTTTAAAAATTGCGTAGAAAATAAAAATTTAAATTTATTAAATATCATGGCCTCTTGGGTGATTTACGCAGAAATAGATAGTTACCCGGCCTGTTTTTCAGAAATTTTATTACAAAAAATCTTGCGAGAAAAATTAAAATTTCCTGGAAAAATATTCAGCGATGACATGGGCATGGAAGCAGCGAAATATTTTAAAACGCCTGAAGAATGTATTGCCAGAGCATTAAAAGCAGGCTGCGACTATGTTTTGCTCTGTAATAATTTTGAAGTGATTAATAAAGTTTTAGCTGGAAATTAAGCATGCCTGTATTAATAGAATTAAAAAATATCCATAAGACTTATCATATGGGCGTAGATGATCTAAGCGGGAAAAAACAGCATGTGCTCAGAGGGGTGAATTTAAAAATTCATCAGGGAGATTTGATTTCTATCATGGGTCAGTCGGGCTCTGGAAAGTCGACCTTAATGAATATTATGGGCTTGTTAGATCAGCCAACTTTAGGCGACTATTTTTTTGCTGGAGATAATGTAACTGGTTTAAGTACTAATCAATTGGCTGAGATTAGAAATCGAAAAATTGGTTTTGTGTTTCAATCATTTTTTTTATTACCTCGAATGAATGCTTTGCAAAACGTGGGCTTGCCTTTGTTATACCGCGGTTTGAAAGAGCTGGAGATAGAAAAAAAATCCTTGGCCATGCTGGAAAAAGTAGGCATGGGACCCTGGGTACATCATCGGCCGAATGAATTGTCTGGAGGGCAGCAGCAGCGTGTGGCGATTGCGAGGGCTTTAGTCGGGGAGCCTGACTTGATTTTGGCGGATGAGCCTACGGGGGCTTTAGATCCTAGGATTGGCGGGGATGTGTTGAATTTATTAATTAATTTAAATAAAGATTTAAAAACAACTTTAATCATGATTACTCATGACCCGAAAGTTGCGGCTTATTGCCGTCGGGGCTTAGTCATGGATTTAGGGTGCGTGGAAGAAAATAAATAAAAAAGTGAGAAAGATGAGTAGTGAAATGGCTGGTGAAATAAGTGGTGAAATAAAATTTGTTCACTTGAGAACCCATACGGATTATTCCATTGTTGATGGGTTAATTTCCGTGGATAAGATTTTTCCAGCAGTGAAATCTTTAGGGATGAATGCTTGTGCCGTGACGGATCTGATGAATTTTTATGCGGTGATTAAATTATATAAAGCGGCTAAAAGCGCTGGGGTTAAACCGATTTTTGGTGCTGATGTTTTAATAAAAAATAAAAATAAAAATAAAGATCAGGCCCAAGAAGCGCCTTTTTTATTAACTTTACTTTGTCAAAATAATCAGGGTTATCAGTCGCTCACAGAATTAATTTCGAGAGCTTATTTAGAAGGCGAGAGAATCCAGGGTATTCCTGTTTTAGAGCAGTCTTGGTTGGACTTAAAATCTTGTGCGGGTCTGATTGCTTTGTCAGGCGGTTTAGAGGGTGACATAGGGCGATTAATTACTCAGGGGCATATTGACCAAGCTAAAAATAATTTAAATGCTTGGCTGAATATTTTTGATCAAAATAGATTTTATTTAGAGCTACAAAGATTAGGTAAGACAGGAGAGCAGGATTATATAAATCAGGCTTTGCAATTAGCGCAGTCTGAAAATATTCCAGTGCTTGCGACGCAAGATGCTCGGTTTTTAAATCCTGAAGATTTCGAAGCCCATGAAGTTCGTCACTGTGTTCATGAAGGGGTGGTTTTAGAAGACCCGCGTCGAGAAAAAAAATACACGCCTTATCAATATTTAGCCTCGCCGGATTACATGGCCCAATTATTTGCTGATATTCCAGAGGCTTTGGAAAATACCGTAGAAATTGCCAAGCGCTGTTCTGTGAAATTTAAATTAGGTAAAGCCTATTTGCCTGATTTTCCAGTTCCAGAAGGCCAGACTATTGAGACTTACTTAACTTACTGTGCCCATCAGGGTTTGGAAAAAAGATTAGAGATAATTTTAAAAAATAATTTAAAAAATAATAGTAAAAATACTTATCAAGAGCGCTTAGATCTAGAGCTTTCTGTGATTATTAAAATGGGCTTTTCTGGTTACTTTATGATCGTCGCTGATTTTATTCAGTGGGCGAAAGATCATGATATTCCCGTGGGGCCTGGTCGGGGTTCTGGAGCGGGGTCTTTAGTCGCTTATTCTTTGGGGATTACGGATATTGACCCCCTACCTTATGATTTATTATTTGAAAGATTTTTGAATCCAGAGCGGGTTTCCATGCCTGACTTTGACGTCGATTTTTGCATGGATGGTCGTGATCGTGTGATTGAATATGTCATGGATAAATATGGGGCATTGGCGGTCTCACAGATTATTACTTTTGGAACCATGGCCGCTAAAGCCGTGATTCGAGATGTGGGAAGAGTCATGGCGCATCCCTATGGTTTTGTAGACTCTATTGCGAAATTAATTCCCAATGATATCGGCATGACTTTAAGTAAAGCCCTGGAGAGCGAGGTTTTATTAAAGCAAAGATATGAGCAAGAAGAAGAAGTTAAAAATCTAGTCGACATGGGTTTAAAGCTGGAAGGGACGATTCGTAATGTTGGGAAGCATGCAGGAGGAGTGGTGATTTCACCGTCGAAGCTTTCTGATTTTTGTGCGGTCTATTGCGAAGAAGGGTCAAAAGCCCTGGTATCTCAGTTTGATAAAGACGATGTTGAAGCCGTTGGTTTAGTAAAATTTGACTTTTTGGGCTTGAGAAATTTAACCATTATTCACTATGCGCTTAAAAATATTAATCAAAATAATATTAATAAAAATAATAATAAAATATTAGATATTAATTTAATTCCCTTAGATGACTTGAAAACTTTTGAGTTATTAAAACGCTGTGAGACCACGGCTGTATTTCAGCTGGAGTCTCGGGGGATGAAAGATTTAATTCGAAGGCTCCAGCCCGATTGTTTTGAAGATATTGTTGCTCTAGTCGCTTTGTTTAGACCGGGGCCGCTCCAGTCAGGGATGGTTGATGATTTTATTAATCGTAAGCATGGTCTGGCCAGTACGGCTTATCCGCATCCGGATACTGAAAGTATTTTAAAGCCGACTTATGGGGTGATTTTATATCAAGAGCAGGTGATGCTGATTCCTCAAGTATTGGCTGGATATACTTTGGGTGGTGCGGATATTTTGCGTCGCGCGATGGGTAAGAAAAAGCCTGAGGAAATGGCTGAGCAGCGATCTGTGTTTATCGATGGGGCTAAAGCAAATGGCATTGCAGAAGATATTTCTTCAGGGATTTTTGATCTCATGGAAAAATTTTCAGGCTATGGGTTTAATAAATCTCACTCGGCCGCTTATGCCCTAGTTGCTTATCAGACGGCTTATCTCAAAGCCCATTATCCTGCTGAATTCATGGCGGCTGTTTTATCTTCTGATATGGACAATACGGATAAAATGGTTGTCTTTATTGAAGATGCTAAAAATATGGGATTAGAAATTATTAATCCCAGTGTGAATCATTCTTTTTACAGATTTACGGTTTCTGAGAGTGAGAGTCATTCGCAAAGAATTATTTTTGGCCTAGGGGCTGTGAAAGGCCTGGGCGAGGCGGCGGTTAATTTAATCGTCGAAGAGCGAGAAGCGCGGGGTAATTTTAAAAATCTATTTGATTTCTGTGCGCGCTTAGACCATCGAAAAATAAATAAAAGAGCGCTGGAAGCTTTAGTTAATTCAGGCGCCATGGATCAGCTGGGGCCATCCCGAGAAATAATCTTTGCGTCTTTAGATTGCGCAGTGCGTTGGGCGAATCAGCAAGTGCAAAATTCGCAAAGAGGTCAAGATGATTTATTTTCTCAGGCCCAGAATCAAACGGCACAGCCTGAATTTGTAGGGGTATCTATACCTAGCCCTATTTTTACTAACCCCGCCCAGTTATTAATTTCCAGGTATCTAAAAGAGCGTGAAACTTTGGGGGTGTTTTTAACAGGCCATCCCTATGAGATTTATCAAAAAGATTTAAATTTATTAAAAATTCAAAATCTCAAAGATATAAAGCCTTCGCCTAAAAATAAAAAAGAGCTGCTCCAGAAAGTCGCTGGAATGATTACTGAAACGCGAAAAATTAAAACAAAACGCGGATCAATTATGATGATTCTAGTTTTAGAAGATGGGGTTTCTAAGCAAGAAGTGACTGTGTTTTCAGATGTCTTAGACAATTTTTCAAATTTAATTAAACAAGATGCCTGTGTGGTCATAGAAGCCCAGGTCTCTCATGATGATTACTCGGGAAATTTGAGAATTTCAGCCAAAAATATCATGAGCTTGGAAGAGGCCAGGATTAGATATGTGAAATCTTTAACTTTATTTTTAAATCATGAAATTAATCTGGAAAAATTAGAGCAATTAAAAATAATTTTAAATCAGTATCAAAATAAGGGCGCTGCGAGATTAAAAATCCAATATCAAAATCAATCATCAGAAGTCTTATTTGAACAAGATTCTGGGCAAACTATTTTGCTCTCAGACGCTTGTTTAAATAATTTAGAAAATCTCTTGGGTTGTGATCATTTTAAATTGGATTGAGCAGAAGCTTGTGTTAATTTGCCGGCCGGTTTTTTTTATTTTTATTATTACTAGGAGTGTTTTTATATGTCAGGATTTTCTGGATGTTTTAATTTTGAATTTAAACCTAATCAAATAGCGAAAGCTGTTTTAGGTTTTGTTGTGGCGTCTTTCGCTTCTTTGCCTCGAGTGATTAGAGCAGTAGATCCTGCGCCCACGGCCAATGATGAGTCCCCAAGTAATATTTATATCATCATTGGTGCATGCACCGGTGCTATAGCACTGGGCTGTATGTTTGCTATTGTTTGTCATCAATGCTGTAAAAATCGCGCTCAACAAAGAGCTGCGCAACAGCAAGAGATGGTGGTTGCTGGGGCGCCTGAGACGGCTTTGGCGATTAGTCTTTTAGATGCTGCTGCTAAGCGGGAGGCTCAAAATGCTGTGTGGATTGAAAATAGAGCAGCTACGCATCCTTTCTAAGATTTTTTGGTGGAGGGGCGAATTTTATATTCGTCCCTTTCGCCGTTTATAGGTCGGGACGTATACAAGATACGCCCCTCCACCAATATTCTATCAATATCTATGAACGCTTCGGCCACAGCTCCGAACATAAAATACTCAAGAGCATAATCCCCCCGCCGATCAGCGTTCTCCAGGTGATTTCAGACCCATTAATAAAATAAGAAAAAATAGTCGCAAAGACCGGCTCTAAAGCAAAAATCAAAGCCGCTCGAGAAGGGCTAGTTAATCTTTGATATCGGGTCTGGGCTAAGAGCGCAAAGCTCGTGGCAAACAGCGCGCAGAAAATAATCGAGAGCAAGGGTGTGATATGAAACGCCGCATGATAAGTCGGGTTGCCCAAGCTTAAAGGCGCCATAACAAGCACTGTTCCTACGACTTGAAAAAACGCCAGGGCATCTAAGTGCTTATTGTGAGCGGAGCATTGTTGCAAAACCAAAATAGCCACGGCTGAAATAATGGCGCCTATAAAGACCCAGTAAACCCCAACTTCTAAATTTGCAAAACCAATGTGAGCCGCGTTGGTTAAAATAAAAATGCCGAGTAAACAGACCAGGCTGCAAATAAAATCTTTTAAAACCGGTCGTCCCATTTTAAAAAAGGGTAATAAAAGCGGGACCATGATGACGTTCAAGCCTGTAATAAACGCGCCTTCAGAGGCTGAAATGCTTTCCATGCCTTTGGTTTGTGTGAAATAAACCCCTGAGTTTAATAGCCCAATAATCAAGCCAAAAATCAAAGTTTGAAAATCTGATTTGATCACAGCGCGTAATAAAAAAGGCGCCAAAATTAAAGCGCCTAGAGAAAATCTCAAAGTCACAAAAACCGTAGGATCGATATAAGCCACTGCGTTTTTAATCAGAGGAAAAGTAATCCCCCAAGCAACAGTGGCTAGGAATAAAAGACCATCAGCATGAAGACTAGAGCGGTTATTCAGGGACATATTTTTATATTTTTATAATTATTTTTTATTTAAATTAGAGTTTAAATTAGCTTGGTAATACTGGTCTGCATTATTAGCTAAATTATTTAACTGCATCGCCTGATAAGAATTAACTAAAAGCTTCATGGCTAATAAAGACGCTGGCGTAGCAGGGTATTGGCTAATCACACTTTGGGCTCTTAAAGCACTGGCTAAGTAAGCTTTCTGATTAAAATAATACTGAGCGATATCTAGATCATGATCCGCCATCGAATTATTTAAATACATCATGCGTCGACGGCAATCTTCGGCATAAATACTTTGGGGAAAGAGCGTAATCACTTGGTTAAAATTATTAAACGCCGATTGGTAATTATCGCTTTGATGCTGATCCATGGCATAAGGTAAATATTTTTCTAAGAAGCCGCGGCCGTTATTAAATTCAATCACTCCAGCCATGTAATAGGCATAATCCGCATGAGTGTCTGTTGGATATAATTTTAAATAGCGAGCAGAAGACGCTAAGGCTAAAGCCGAATCTCCAGAAAGATAATACGCATAAATTAATTCTAGATCGCCGTTTTTGCTGGGAAGGCTAAAGGGGTATTGAGAATTTAAAGATTCGTAAGCGGTGATCGCATCGTTGTAATCATTTTTTTGTAAATAATGATGACCCTTGGCGTAAATTTTATCAGCGGGCCAATTTAAATAAGGGTCTGGTTTGTCTTTCGTCGAACAGCTGTTTAATAAAAATAAAATTAAAAATAATAAAAATAAAAAAATAGGGGTTAAAAAATTTCTAATATAAAAATTCATGATCATGATGGTAATGGGCCCAAATAAATAATTTAAATAATAAAACTGGAAAAAGCCGCAAAGTGTAACAGAACTGCTGTAGCCCTTGCTAATGATTCTTGCTTCACGCTAGATTACCGGCCTTCAAAATTAGCAGTCCGGAGTTTTTTATTATTATGCCATCTCAACAAGCCCCCCAATACAGTCTGCTCGAAACACATGCCTTAGGTTCTAACGTGCCTTTTTATCATCCTGAGCGCTGGAGAGATTTAGTAACTCAAGACTCGCCAGCTATGTATGTCTTTACAGATTTTAAAGAAAAAACGCCGATTACTGTTTTTCCAGAAATCACCGTGGATAAAGCTTTAGAAGAAATGAAATTAACGCAGGTTAAATCTCTATTAGTCGTTGAAGAAGGGTCAGATCAAATCTTAGGTTTGGTTTCTTCACGAGAGCTGCAATCTATTTTGACGGGAATTACGGCGCATCAGCAGGGCGTGAGTCCCAAAGATCTCACTGTTGGAATGATGATGCGTCAGGCGGAAGACTTGCCAGCAATAGATTATAAAGACCTAAGTAATGCCCGTGTGGGGCATATAGTGAGACTAATTCATGAGCTGGGCGTCATGCATTTATTAGTCACGGAAGAGCAAGAGTCTGGCGATCTTTTAGGAGCTTCTGAGCAGGCTGATCCTTCTAGCCATCTCGAAGATATTCACAGCGCACCTAAGATTATTGTCCGAGGTATTTTCTCAGCCACCCGAATTAGCCGTCAGTTAGGTGAAAATATTGCCGGGGATTTAAGTGCGCATTCTGTCGCGGAGATTAATCGGCGTTTGTTATAAAAATATAAAAATTAGTCTTCGTAAATATCTTTGCGATGCTTAATCGCCGTAATAGTAATTATTTTTGTCTCAGGATTAATTCTATAAATCACGCGATGGTCGCCTACTCGCAAACGACGATGACCTTTGAGGCTATAACGCAGCGGTTTTCCAAAGCCTAAAGGGTCGATCATTAAGCGCTCCTCGATGGCTGTTTTAATCAAAGTCTTCATGGTTTTAGGTAGCTTCGGAATATCTTTATCAACCACAGAGACTAAATACTCAACGCCATGCGTCATCATGTGCTACTCGTTTTTTCCCAGCAGAAGTTTCTCTTTTTTCAGACAATTGAGATAGGGCGTAATCTTCGCGACGCTCTAGAGCCTCAAGGACTAACTCTTTGGCTAGGCTCGCAACGGATTTGTTTTCTTGTATCGCTAAATTTTCAAGAATAGTCATATAAGCCGCTTCAAAAGTAAGGCTAATTCTAGGGTGTTTAGTCGGCATGTTTATTATTTCTTTGTATATTTTAAGTGTTGCACCAGTGTAGCACCCTGGAGATTCAGTGATCAATTGAGGGCCCTTAAATATTTTTTAATTCTAAAATTATCTTAAATAAAGATGGATTTAAATTATCAAAATTTATAAGTGACTTAAAGTATGTTATTCACAAAATAATTTATTTTATTTTTTCCAATTTTTCCCTCTTGCCTCGTAGCAATCTATTTGCTCCAATTTGCGCTCTAGTTTTTTTTGAAAATAAATAAAAGGGAGTGTTTGTATGAGTGATTCTTGTGGGCAAAAATTCGGTGCTGCCATTTTCTGTAGTCCAACCCATTTGTTTGGTGTGGTATTAACACCGCTAGGGCTTATTTTTTCTGAATTATTTAATCAAAAAACAGTGTTTCCTAATAACAAAGATCTTCTTGCTGTTGTAGGCGTTGGAGGATTTATTCTTACGGTCTTAGCCACTAAATTAGGCTCTTCTAGAAATCATGCTGTTTTATTTTCGCCTCTGGCAAAGGCTTACCAATGGGTGGCTGATAAATTAGTGTCATCCGAGTCTTTGGTTTTTTTACTATCTGCAGGTGCTACTGCCGCAGGATTTTATTTTGTACCTGGATTTTCTTCCCATTTATGGAAGCCCGTTGTGATGGGTGCTGTTGTTGGTGGCGTAGCAACAGTGGCTTCTGCTTGGTGTGGCTTAACTAAAGCGATGGATAAAGATTTGGAATCTTGTCTTGGAAAACTTGCCACTTGCTTCTCTTCTTGTTCCAGTTCTAACGGTGCACGCGCTGAGCGAATTGTTTATTCGACGTATAGGCCATTAGGAGACGAGTAGTCGCTAGCCCCCTTTTTTAATCTTTTTAATCTCTGTTAGGGTGCCTGTTTTTTTTAAGCAGGCGCCTTTTTTTATTTTTTTTATTTTTATTTTTTATAGGGATTAAAGAATTTTATGAAGCTAACAGATTACCTTGCCGAATTTTTAGTCAGTCAAAATATTAAAGATATTTTCATGGTGACCGGGGGCGGGGCCATGCATTTAAATCATTCTTTGGGTTCACATTCAAAATTACATACTACTTATTTGCATCATGAACAAAGCTGCGCCATGGCTGCTGAAGCTTATGCAAGATTAAGTTTAAAAATAGCGGTAGTGAATGTGACCACCGGACCTGGAGGGCTCAATAGCCTAAACGGCGTGTTTGGGGCTTATACAGACTCTATTCCGATGCTGATTATTTCAGGTCAAGTCAAAACAGAGACTATGTCCAGATATTCTGGTTTAGAGTTAAGACAGCTGGGTGATCAAGAGTGGGATATTGTCTCGACTGTTAAGACTATGACTAAATATGCTGAAGTTATTAATGATAAAAATCAGATTAAATTTCACTTAGAAAAAGCTTTATACCTCGCCCAATCAGGAAGACCTGGCCCCGTATGGTTAGACATACCATTAGATATTCAGGGGGCAGAGATTAATCCAGAAGAATTAATCGGATTTGATGGTTTTCCCCCTCTCTGTCCCTCAGATAAATCTGAGGTCCTGTCTCTCCCTCGAGGGGAGAGAGGACATCAATGCTATGACATGATTTTTCAAAAATTATCTGAAGCCCAGCGTCCTGTCATTTTAATCGGCACTGGAATAAGAATTTCAGGCCAAGTAGAGAATTTTTTAAAGCTCTGTGAATTAATAAAAATTCCTGTCGTCACTGCTTTTAATGCCCATGACTTAATCCCAGATGATCATGATTTATATGCGGGAAGACCTGGAACCGTGGGGGATAGGGCGGGGAATTTTGCGGTTCAGAATTCTGATTGTTTAGTCATACTGGGCTGTCGATTAAATATTAGGCAAGTAGGGTATTTTTTCGAAAGCTTTGCGCGAGCGGCTTATAAAATAATGGTGGATATTGATCAGGCTGAATTAGATAAACAATATTTAAAAATTGATTTAAAAATAAATTTGGATTTGAAGGTTTTTATTCCTGATTTTATTGATTTAGTCTCTGGCATTTTTCCCCCTCTCTGCTCTTTGGCTTCGCCTTCAGAGCTGTCTCTCCCGCAGGGGAAGAGACGAAATCTAGAAAAATCAGACTGGCTCGCCTGGTGTAAAGCCCGAGTTAAAAAATACAAAACAGTTTTGCCTGAATATTTTCAAATAAATTCACCCATTCACCCCTATGTTTTTATGCGTCATTTATCTCAAATATTGCCCGAAGAAAGCATTACGGTAACGGCCAATGCCACGGCCTGTGTGGTCGCTTTCCAGACTTATTTAATTAAATCTAAAACAAGACTTTTTTCTAATTCAGGGTCGGCGTCCATGGGCTATGACTTACCAGCAGCTATAGGCGCGCATACTTACTCAAAACAAAAAATTATTTGCCTTGCTGGAGACGGCAGCATCATGATGAATTTGCAAGAGCTCGCCCAGATTGGATTTAAAAAATTTAATATCAAAATATTTTTAATTAATAACGGCGGGTATTTATCTATTAGGCAAACCCAAAAAGGCTATTTTGGCTTGCCTTATTTAGGCTGTGGCGAAGATAGTGAATTAGGCTTTCCTGATTTTAAAATTTTATCCCAAGCCTTTGGATTAAATTATCAAAAAATAGAAAGTCTCAAAGATTTAGAAAATCTAGAAAATCTAGAATTATTTAAAAATAATCAGCCGGCTGTATTTGAAGTCATGGTCCAGGCGGTTCCATTTGCACCCAAAGCGGCGTCGAGAAAATTACCTAATGGAAAAATGGTCTCTCAACCCTTGGAAAATTTGGCTCCTTTCTTGCCATTTGAAGAACTGATGGATAACTTGCTGATCCCCGAAATTCTAGAGCCAGACGCATGATTGAAGAGATAGAAAAAATAAAAAATAATCAAAATATTTTCGAAGATTTATTTATTTTAGAGCTGGCAAATAATCACTGGGGATGTCTTGATCGCGGGATAAAAATTATTGATGCCTACGCTGAGATTATTAAAAAAAATAAAATCAAAGCCGCGATCAAATTACAATTTCGAGATGTCCCGCATTTTATTCATGCTGATTTTTTAAATAGAGCTGATCTGCGCTATGTATCTAAAACCCAGAAAACAGCTTTAAGTTTTCAAGACTTTAAAATCTTAATTAACCAGATTAAATCCCATGGAATAATCCCAATGGCGACGCCCTTCGACGAAGAGTCTGTCCATTGGTGCGAGTTATTTAATTTGCCCATTATTAAAATCGCCAGTTCAGATATTAACGACTGGCCTTTGTTACATAAGATTGCTGAATTAAATAAGCCCGTGATTTGTTCAACAGGGGGCGCGGATCTAGAAAAAATAGATCTCATGGTGAAGTTTTTCGAAAAGAAAAATATTGATCTGGCTATTAATCATTGCGTGGCTTTATATCCTACGGAAGATAAAGATTTAAATTTGAATCAAATAGATTTCTTAAAATCTAGATATAAAAATCACACCATTGGATTTTCAACCCATGAATATCATGACTGGTCCAGCTCTTTACTCATGGCCTATGCCAAGGGTGCTCGGACTTTTGAACGGCATGTGGATTTAGATTTGGGAGATTACCCCGTCTCGCCTTATTGCTCGCTACCCCATCAAATTAATCAATGGTTCGAGGCTTATAAAACCGCCAAAACTATGGCTGGTAAAAATTCAGGCCCGAGAGAAATTTCAGAGCAAGAAAAGATTTATTTAAATAATTTATTAAGAGGTGTCTATGCCAAAAGAGACTTGCCTAAAAATTACTTTTTAGATTTTTCTGATCCCAAAAAATTATTTGAAGATATTTACTTAGCTATTCCCTTAAATCCCGGCCAGCTCTCTTGTCAGGATTTGTTATTAGAGCTGGAGAATGGCCTGGAGTTGAAACAAGCCGTGTTAAAAAATCAGGGGGTTTTTTAGGGTTTGTTTTTAAGATAAAAATCCAAATCTTCTTGATTTAAACCTAAGCCCGGTAATTGATGTGGCCCCAGCGAATCTAAGTCTTCTTGAAGGTCTTCTAAAAAATTATTTCTGGCGCCTTCTGGAATCTGCTCTGAACTTGTTTTTATAAGTAAAGCTAATTTTTTAGCTGAGGGGTTATTTAAGATAATTTCTCGAAGCAAGGCTCGGCGTTCAGTGCGATAACGAACGCGAATTTCATCGAAATTAATAGAGTCAGAGATGGTTTTATATTGCTCGACGGTTCTTAAATAAGATTGGACATAAAGCATCGAAAGGGGGGCGGGTTCATTCAGCTCATAAATAGAAATCATGGCGCTGAGATACTCGTCTTTGCTGACGTCGTTGAAAGATAAGGGCGTCCAGTTGCCTTTAATCAAAGGGATATTAGCAGCCAAGCGAGAGGTTCTTTTATTCACATCAATAAAGGCCTGGAGATAGGCCAAGTGGCTTAACAAAAATAAACTTTGTTCAAAAGGATTAATAATTTTGAGCGCTTTTTCTGAAATTTTTTCCAAAATAATTTCTAAAGCTTGATGAGACTCTAAAGGGCTATAAGTTGTCCCTGAGATGCGCACCGCATTTTTTCGAACTTGTCCTGAGTCTGCTAGGGGGACTAATCCATCTGACAGTAAGTAATGAAGTGTTTTAATGGTCGAAACAGAGGGACTTATTTTTTGGGCTTGGTCCACTAAAAATCTAATCGCTTCTTTATGATTCAAGATCATGACGCGCTCTTCATCTAATTTATGTTCGCTACTGATTCCTTCGAGTAATAAGCGTTCGGTTTCTATGAGAGAGTAAGTGTTGCCTTCTAGGCGTGAAGAGTTGTAAGAAAGATCTATTAGTAAGCGATTGTAAATTTTCTTCGCATAAGTCCCTGCAGCCAAAGGGGGGGTGTTTTTATTAGCAGTAAGACTCTGCTGATCAGAATTAATTAAAATTTGAATCTGTTCAGGAGAAAAATAAGAAGATTGATTAGGTTCATAACTTTCAAGCCAATCGATCTCATAGCCTATGGGTTTTCTTTTAAACAAAGGCTGAGAAATATAAGCAATGGCGAGCTCAGATTTTTGATTTGTATTTTCTGGTTTTTTAATTCGATATTTTGTCGCTCTTTTCTGACCTGTTTTTTCTATAAGACCCTGCGCTAAAAAATCCAAAAGCCAGCGTCTTAAAGTTCTTTCTGGAATTTCTAATTGGTCTTGTTTTTTTAATAGAACCAAAAGCTCTGGAATGCTCTTAAAATCTGGTTCTAAAAGTTTCAAGACTAAGTCCTGTTTTTCTGATTTTAAGCGCTCTGGTTTTACGACTGTTTTTTTTGGTGAATTTTTCAAGATATGGCCACTTTTTAGCTTATTTTTAAAAGATACGGCCATTTTATAGTATTTTTTTGAAAAATACGGCCATTTTCCAGCTAGTTTTTAAAAGATACGGCCATTTATTATTTTGTTTAAAAACAAAAACCCCCGAGTTTTAAAATTTAAGAATTCTAAAATGCAGGGGTTGTGCGTTGTCTGAGTATTTTAATTAACGACCAGGCCCACCAGCACCAGCACCAGGTTCTCCCGCCGAAGCGCTTGCAGGCGCGGTGGCGGACCCAGCTCCAGCCCCAGCAGTGGCGCCACCACTCGAAGCTTCAGCTCCACCAATGATGTCCAAGAGAAGCGTTCTAGTCGTAGCTTTAGCAGTCTGAGCTAGTATGCGAGATTTTTTTGCTTCTTTGCTCGTTCCACGCAAAGAAGAAAATTTAGGTAGGTCGCCTTCGTAGGTTTTATTAAACAATTCACTGGCCTCTGAGTTGGCATTTAAGCGTTTATAAATTTCCAAACTTTGTGCATAAATTTCTTTAGTCATGGGTTTTGAGACATAAATAGCCATTGGTTTGTGACCGATATTTATTAATTTCAACCCTGATCCTCTTGCTGGTATTCGCCTTTCAAGAACCTCTTTTAAAAGCACTGGATCATAGTGAGGGCGTTGCATAAGAATGACACCCGGATAAATTTTTTCATCAAAAACACCTTGCTCAAATGCATTTAAAGGTATTTCTTTGCGGGCCTGGATTTTTTCCAGCTCCAGTTTCTCTTGATTCAATTCATCTCTTTGTTCCTTTGAGATTATTAGATTAAATTCAAGTTCTCTTTCAATTTCTCTGGTACGTCGTGCGGCAGTTTCTTTCTCCAGTGGAAGTTTTTTGTTCAAGTCAAATTTTTCCGTTGCAGAAAGTCGCCCATCAAGTACCTTATCGGACCATTCTTTGGTCTCTATTACATCGTATCCAAGAGAAAAAAGTATGGTTTTATATAAAGCTGATAAAACAAACGGGGTATGCATAAAATTCATATCAAAGTTTCCAATAAATTCGTGCCCCCCTAGGATTAATCGGTATTTAAAGTCTGCGCTACTTTCAGCTATAGCTCTTTCTTCAGCTATAGCTATAGCTCTCGCTCCACGTCCAGTTCCAGTTCTAGCTCCAATTCCAGCTCCAGACATAAAAATAACCTCGCTTATTGATAGTTAATTAAATAATAAAAAACGCGACATCTTATTTTTTTTAATTGCTGGAAAGAAGGTCGAGTAATTAAATTTTTTGGTGAAATTTTTCTGAGAACTTCTTTTTATTAATGCATCGCATTTTTACTCAAGGTTTCTATAATCGGCCTCTTTTAAAAATAGGGGGAGTAAAAATCAATGACGATAGAAAGAGCGGGTGAGTTTCGCGTTGCTATGGCTCAAATGAATGTGACAGTTGGGGCTATTGAAGAAAACGCTGCGAGAATTATCGAAGTAATTGAACAGGCTCGGGATGATTTTGGGGCAGACTTAGTGATTTTTCCTGAGTTAATTATTACCGGGTATCCCCCTGAAGATTTGTTATTACGTGAAGAGTTATATCAAAGACTTGAAGTGGTTTTAGAGAAAATTGTGAACGCTTGTTCGGGTATAGATGCTTTGGTTTCTCACCCCATACTCAGTGAAGATAATTTAATTTATAACGCCGTGACGCATATTAGTAATGGCCTGGCTGTAAAGTCTTATTGCAAAAGAATTTTGCCTAATTATGGGGTGTTCGACGAAGCAAGATATTTCACCCCCATGGTGAATTCTCCTATTTTTGAAATCGCTGGAATCACTTGTGGAATCATGATTTGTGAAGATGGCTGGAGTGCAGAAGTCGCTCAAGAGGCTAAAGAGACTGGCGCGCAAATTTTGATTCAGATTAATGCTTCGCCTTATAGATCTGGAAAATTTGAAGAAAGATTAGAGATTGCAAAATTAAGAGTGTCTGAGACTAACTTGCCCTTAATCAGTGTTTATCTCGTCGGTGGGCAAGATAGTTTGTTATTCGATGGACATTCGTTTGTGATGGATAGCCAGGGTGAAGTGACTCATGAGCTGCCGAGTTTTAAAGAGCAACTAGCCCTGATTTCTTTTGAGTCTCTTCCCAGTCTCTCTCCAGATATTCCCACTGCTTGGATTCCAGCGGCGCCTGAACGTCGAGTGCCTGTCTTAAGAGAAGCAGAGATGTACGAGGCTTTGGTCTTGGGCTTATTTGACTATGTGGATAAAAATAATTTTGAAAAAGTATTAATAGGTTTATCTGGGGGGATTGATTCTGCTTTAGTTCTAAGCCTGGCCGTTGATGCTTTAGGCCCTGAGCGGGTCACAGCTGTATTGATGCCTTCTAGATATACCTCTGAGATGAGTAATACAGACGCCATGGAAATGATTATTAATCTGGGTGTGAATTATAAAATTATATCTATTGAGCCTTTATTCCAAACGGCTTTGAAAACTTTATCTGAAAGTTTTGCCGGCACAGAGCCTGATATTACTGAAGAGAATTTACAGGCCCGTTGTCGGGGCTTAATCATGATGGGACTGTCTAATAAATTTGGAGATTTGGTTTTAACTACCGGGAATAAAAGCGAAATGGCCGTGGGTTATGCGACTTTATATGGCGATATGGCAGGGGGATTTGCGCCGATTAAAGATGTGTATAAAACAGATGTTTATGCCCTGGCGCATTATAGAAATTCAGTGTCTGAGATGATTCCAGAGAGAATTATTATGAGACCACCATCGGCTGAATTAAGAGAAAATCAAACCGATCAAGATTCACTGCCGGATTATGAAATCTTAGATGCCATATTAAAATTATATATAGAAGAAGACATGGATGCTTTGTCTATAGCAGCCAAGGGTTTTGATGTGGAATTAGTAAGTAAAGTAATTGGTTTAATTAAACGCAGTGAATATAAACGCCGTCAGTCTGCGATTGGGGTAAAAATGTCTAGTAGAGGGTTTGATAAAGACTGGAGATATCCCATTACTTCGGGGTTTTAGTGGTTTAAAAAATATAAAAATATTCTTGTTATATTCTTGTTTTTTTAATTTGAAAAAGATCAAAATAGCGCCTTTAAATTAATCCAAATTTTATTGGGGTGGGGGTGGGTCTAATGAGCGATATAACAAGCAAAAATTTTTTAGAATACAAAGGGTTTTTATCCCAGGTCACTGATCAAATAAGGCAAGCACGTACACGTGCTGTCCAGGCTGTTAATAAAGAAGCGGTTAATCTTTATGGGTGGTTAGGCGAGCAGATTGTCTTAAGTCAAAATCAATATGGCTGGGGAAAGTCTTTGGTAGAGCGGCTTTCAAATGACTTAAAAAATCTATTTCCAGATGCGAAGTTTGGGTTTTCCCCACAGAATTTATGGTACATGCGCCAGTTTTATCTTGAGTATAAAGACAAGCCAAATCTCCAACGGCTTGTTGGAGAAATTCCCTGGGGTCAAAATTTGCTGATTATGGGCAAGGTCAAAGACGATGCTGAAAGGCTTTATTACCTACAGGCTACGAAAGAAAGTGCCTGGACCCGGGAGACTTTGCGTGAGCAAATTAATTCCAAAGCTTATGAGCGTCATCGTTTAGCCAGTAAAAATCATAACTTTCAGACGACGTTGCCAAAGCAGCTGGCAGAACAAGCCGATCAATCAATGAAAGATGTCTACATGTTCGACATGCTGGGTATCGCTGAGCCCATGATTGAAACTGAAGTTGAGCGGCGGATGGTCGAAAAAATTAAAGAAGTTATTTTGGAATTAGGTTATGGATTTAGTTTTATTGGCAATCAGTACCGAATTGCAACACCAGATTCAGACTATTTTATTGACTTGCTTTTTTACCATCGAAAATTACAGGCACTGGTCGCCATTGAGTTAAAAAGAACAAATTTTAAGCCTGAGCATGCAGGAAAAATGAATTTCTACCTGAATTTATTAGACGAATTTGTGAAAGAGCCCCATGAAAACCCCTCTATTGGCATTATTTTATGTGGCGGGCATAGTCGTTTTGATGTCGAGTATGCCCTAAGAGGAATTGATAAACCGGTGGGTGTCGCGGGCTATCAGCTAACCAAAGAAATTCCAGAGAAATTAAAAGATGCCTTACCTGATGCAGCTCAATTAGAAGAAAAAATAAAAATAGAGCTAGGTCTTGATCCAGTCTAAAAAAGAGCGCTATTGAGCGCTCTCTAAAACCCAAGTTTTAACACGCTCAATAGCGCTTGAACTCTGATCTATTAAACCACCACCAGCCTGAGCAAAGTCCGCACGACCACCGCCCTTGCCGCCAATAATGGGGGCTAAGTAACTAATCAAATCACCGGCTTTAATATGGGCCTGTAAAGACTCTGAGACACTGGCGACTAAGTTAACCTTGTTATCTAAGACTAGGCCCAGGCAAATAATAAAATTTGGATTTAATAACTTTAATTTTGGTTTTAATTGATCTAATAAATCTCTTAATTCTTTCGGGTCTGAAATAAAGTTATTAAAATTATTGGGTAATTCGCAAGCTAAAAGTTTTATATTTTTATTTAAATTTTTTAATTCTAAATCTTGAGTTTGCTTAATTAAATTATTTAAAAATTCTTGGAAATTTTCCGAGTTTTGGGCGTTTTGAGAGCCCTGGGAAGAAGTATTTTTATGAGTCTTATTTTTTTCTAATAATTCTTTTATTTTTAAAATTATTTGATCCCCTGGAATTTTTAATAAGCTGGCTAATTCTTTTTGCTGCTGTTCTAATTTTTGAAAATAAGCCAGAGCGTTCTCTCCCGTGATGGCTTCGATCCGACGAATCCCTGAAGCCACACTGGACTCTGAGATAATTTTAAAAACGCCAATATCGCCTGTATGACCCACATGGGTTCCACCACAGAATTCCAGTGAAAAATCGCCCATTTTTAAGACTCGGACTGTCTCTCCATATTTTTCACCAAAGAGCGAAATCGCGCCTAATTTTTTGGCTGAATTTAAATCCGTAACAATGGTTTGGACAGGATGATTTTTTAAGATCTCTTGGTTTACTAAGTTTTCTATTTGAATTAATTCTTCGCGAGACACGGCTTTTGTATGGGAGAAGTCAAATCTTAAAGAATCTGGTTTTACTTGAGAGCCTTTTTGTAAAACATGTTCGCCTAAAATTTTTCTCAAAGCTGAGTCTAATAAATGCGTAGCTGAGTGATTTTTTCGAGTGGAGTTTCTTAGATTGGGATTAACCTGGGCCTGGACCATCTGGCCTATTTTTAATACATTATTTTCAGTGTTATTTTTTACGAGTTCTCCGTAATGACCAATAGCCTCGCCATGTTTTTGAGTATCTCGAATAGTAATCGTGTTATTTAAATAAGTTAAAACACCCTGGTCGCCTACTTGACCGCCGGACTCTGCATAGAAGGGGCTTTGATTTAAAATAATCAGCGCTTCTTGGCCTGCTGGTAACTCTTGAACTTCTTGGCCATTGATATAAATCGCCTGAACAATACTGTCGGAATTTAAAGTCTCATAGCCTAGAAATATTGTTCGATGGTCTAAGCCGACCGGAGATTTATAAGCCTGTTTAAAACTCCCTGAATTTCTAGCGCGTTCTTTTTGTTCAGCCATGGCTTTTTCAAAGCCTGGCATATCAATCGTCCAGGATTTTTCTCGGGCAATGTCTTGAGTTAAATCTACCGGAAAGCCATAGGTGTCATAGAGTTTAAAAATTAAATCGCCGCTGAGATTATTATTAAATAAATTTTTATTAATTAAATCTTGTGTGGTTTGATTTAAAAGCTTTAAGCCATTTTCCAGGGTTTTTAAAAACTGAATTTCTTCTTGTTTTAGTAAATCAGCAATTAAATTTTGATTATTTTTTAGCTCAGGGTAGCTCTCACCCATGATTTGAATTAAAGGGCTTATTAATTTATAAAAAAACAATTCTTTACAGCCTAGTTTTTCCCCGTGTCGAATGGCTCGTCTGATAATTCGTCTTAAGACATAGCCACGCCCTTCGTTAGAGGGAATCACACCGTCAGTAATTAAAAAACTAGTAGATCTAATATGATCTGCGATGACTCTTAAAGATTTAGAGCTTAAATCTTGAGCTTCTGGGGTATTTAAAATTTGAGAAATATTTTTAATTAAAAATTTAAAGCTATCTATTTCATAATTATCATGAACGCCTTGCAAAATAGCGGCTAGACGTTCAAGACCCATGCCCGTGTCGACAGAAGGTTTGGGAAGGGGCGTTAAATTTCCAGCACTGTCTTTATTATATTGCATGAAGACTAGGTTCCAGATTTCGATATAACGATCTCCATCAGCATCTGGAGAGCCTGGAGGTCCGCCGAATATTTCTGGCCCATGGTCATAGAATATTTCCGTACAAGGCCCGCAAGGCCCGGTGTCACCCATTTGCCAGAAGTTATCTTTCGCACCAATGCGAGAGAGCCTATTGGGATCAATGCCCATTTGATTAATCCAGATATTTTCCGCTTCTTGATCTTGGTCGTAGACCGTCACCCAAAGTTTTTCTTTGGGTAAATTTAAAACTTGAGTTAAAAATTCCCAGGCAAATTTTATAGCCTCTTGTTTGAAATAATCCCCAAAGCTGAAGTTGCCTAGCATTTCGAAAAAAGTGTGGTGTCTTGCGGTATAACCGACATTGTCTAAATCATTATGCTTACCTCCAGCTCGGACAGAAGGCTGAATAGTCGTCGCGCGGGTGTAAGCTCTTTTATCTTGGCCTAAAAACACATCTTTAAATTGCACCATGCCGGAGTTTACAAATAATAAAGTGGGGTCGTTATTGGGAATCAAAGAAGATCTCGGGACACTGGTATGACCCTGTTTAACAAAAAATTCTGTGAATAAATCTCGAATAGCTTGGCTGCTAATAAAAGGCGTGTTTAGGGGCTGAGACATGAATTTTTTCCCAATTTGAAAAATTAAAAAATTAAAACATTAAAACAAAAGGCGCGTATCTTACTGAAATTGCGGCTTGGGTCAAAAAGGCAGTAATCTCTACTCCCCCCAAACAGCCCAAGCGCAATAAGGCTGATGCGGAAAATGTCGGAGTGTTAAATTATTTAAACCCAATACTTCTTGAACAGCCAAAGTTTCACCTGGAAAATAAGGGCAATTTAATTCGTCGAAGACCAGTAAAGACCCTTTGGTTAATCGCGGGATGATTTTTTCCAGGACCTCTTTAGTCGGTTTGTAAATATCCATATCAAAAATCGCCATAGAAATAATGGCGTGCGGGTTTTTTTCCAGCCAAGTATGAATAGTCAAAGAAGCATCGCCTTTGATTAATTCAAATTTTTTCATATGAGAAATCGGCGAGAAAGACTCGTGAAGATTTAATAATATTTCCAGTGTTTCTTCATAATTTTGCAGGGTCTTATAATCGCCTTTTGTTGCACAGTGCCCATCTTCTTGACTTAACTCTGGAAAGCCTTCAAACGTATCAAAGCCAAAAATCTTGCGGCTGTAATTAAAAGGTTCATAGAGACCTCTTAAATTAATCAGCTGAGCCAAAGTTGCCCCCCACTGAACACCAAATTCACAAATCACCCCGGGCGTTTCCAGTATTTTTTGATACAAATGATTGTAATAAAGAACACGGCTCAAAGACTGGCGTTTTAAACTCACTAAATTATGAATATTCCATTGATGTCCAAATTTGGGCAGTAGCGTCTGAGTTAATTCTAATAATTGCTGATGTCTTTTTTGCTCGTCTAAAGATTGCTGCGTAAATTCTCCGGCGATTTTGGTGAGATGTTGCATGAGGCGAGGGTCCTTAAGATAAATAGGGATAAATAGGGGTAAATAATCTGAAATGGCTGGGCATCTTCTTGAAAAAAAATCTGAAAATAAAGCGCAGCTAGCTGATTGTGGACTTGTCATAGATAATTAATTTTTAATTATTTTCTTGGAGCTAACAAAAAAATGCGGGCCAGTTTTAAATTTTTTATTTTATTTACTTCTTTCTTTTTTTCTTTCTTTTTTTCTTTCTTTTTATTTTTTGGCTCTGCTCTAGGGCTTCAACCTGCTTCTCCAGCTTCTCCAGCTAATTTCACCATTCCTAATTACACAGCGACTTACTCTATTTCAGCTTATGGACTTTCTTTAGGCCAAAGCACTCAAAGTTTTAAAATTTTTAATAAAAATTATATTTTTAGCATAGACACTCAAGCCAGTGCTTTGTTTTACAGTGACTCTATGGTTCAGACTAGTCAGGGATTTTTAAATTTAACAAATCAAAATAATTTTTTAATCCCTGAAAAATTTAATTCTCATAGAGATCGCAAAAATCAGAACGAAAGTATTATTTTTGACTGGAATAAAAACACAGCACATTCAGAAACTAGTCGTGTGAATAATAAAAATTTTAGCCAGGAAGATCAGGATATTAATTTAAGCCCTGGAGTCGGTGATGTTTTATCTATACAGATGGATTTAAGAGCAGCTTTGTTTAATTATTTTAAAAATTTAGATATTAATAATATTAAAAATTTAAATAATTTAAGTTTCAAATTTACTTTAATTAAATCTAATAAATTACAAGTTTATAACTTTAAAATTTTGGGGTTAGAAAAATTAAAATTAAAAAATAATTTAACCCCAGATTCAGCTGCTTTAAGCACTTTAAAAATAGAAAGATTGAGTAGTGCAGATGGCTCAAAGATAGATTTTTACTGGCTCGCGCCGTCTTATAATTATTTACTAGTGCAGTCGGAACAAGCTGAGAAAAATCTTCAAAATCCAAAAGCGCCCTTAAATATTACGGTGATTTTAAGTCTGGAAAAATATACCCCTGATTTTTAAGCAGGGCTTGGAGAATCAGGTTTTCCAGTAGAAGGGCTAGTTTCAGTAGCTTTAGGGCTATGACCCCTTGCAAGAAGCAGCGCACTTTCAGGTCGTAAAAAAATATCTGGGCGAGCCGTATGAAGAGCCGTATAAAGAAGAGGGTAATAAGTTTTATCTTCTTGGGTTTTTAATAAATCTATTCGCTCAGCGAGCGATAGTTTTAAAAAAAGCTGAATTAATAAATCCAATGGATTGAGATTTTCTTGAATTTCTTTTAAGAGTTCAGGGAGAGAGAGTTTAGAAACTCTAGATTTTGGTTTTATTGATCCAACAACATCTCCAGCAGCTCCAGCTCCAGCTCCAGTCACAGAATTAGAAGCTGGCCATACGCTTTGTGTGGATTGAAGTAAGCCTGCAATAGGAAATAAAAGGTCTAATAATTCTCTTAAATTTGCTGGAGTTTCTTCAGTTTTTTCAGTTTTTTCACAGCCTTTAATCAGTGTGTCTCTATAAGTTTTTGGGAGGCTTTTAATTAAACCTCTCAAGGGTCGAGTGACCTGAGTTTCTAGTCTGGTGATTAAAATCTCAGAGCTTTTCTTTTCAGGACAATAATCAGAGATAAAGCTATTTAATTCTGGTCGAGATAAAAGTGGTAAAAGCAATTTTAACTCCAGATAGTTTGATATTTCTTCTACTGATCCTGTGGTTACCCCGTACCTATCCCCTGACATGATTTTAAGTTTCTTTAATTAAAATTTAAAAACAAATTATGCCGAAGTCTTTTGCTGGAGCGTAGAGCGAAGATTCCAATATTTTTACATCATGACTGGCATTGGCGCTTCTTTTTTTAAGTAATGTCACCGCTGCTTTTTGTCCAACGAGTTGACCTGGAATGGCAAGTGCCATGGAGGATATGATTTGAGCGCCTAATAACACAGCATTAGTCGCAGGATTTGTTAAAGCCATTCCAGCTAATACGATACTAACGCCTAAGCCAAATGACGTGGCAGCGCTTTGAGAAAATAGTTTTGAAAGGGCTAGCTGCGAAACTTGAAGACAAACCCCAGGCAAGCCACAAGCTAAATAGGCCAGAGAGAAATTGAAGGCTTGCTTATAGAGGCTGGAGATGGGCAGTAAATTAATAAAAGTACTGAGAGAGCTATAAGCAAAACTGGTTCCTGCGCTTTTTAAACAGGGCATCAAGAGCATGTCTAGATAAGAAGAATAGCCATCGACATAGACAATATTAATCTTGTTTGCTGTGAGTACTGGCTTCTCTGCGACGACCCAACCACTGTTACTTTTTGCGTCTTTGTCTGCAACGTAGGCCGTTGAAAATCTCCCAACGCTTTCTGAAAATCTTTTAGAAATTAAATACCAATGGCTGTAGGCAGATCCATAGGAACATTTAGAAAATAAACTTAAGCCTTCGATTTCTTTAGCGACTGGGACGTCTCTAATGCTGGAGCATCCAAATACGCGAGTCAGAGCCTGAATAATCTTATCGTTCATAGAACCCGTCCCTGCGAAAAATCCATGGCAATTGCCAGGTGGGGTCGTTGTAAAATTTGCACTGGTTACAGCGCTAATAATTTTCTGACCCGATTCTCCAGCACAATAATGAGCTGGCGTTGTTCCAAGCGTATTGGAATTAATAGAGCAGAAATTAGGCGTTGCCTTAGGGGCTTCGGCGGCTTCTTTAAGAATAAAAGCTAAGCGATTATTTGAAATCGCTCTTGAAAAAATATTTGATAATAGAGTGAGTTGCGTGTGTAGGGTTCCTGACATTAATTTTCATCCATTTAAGTTAGATACGACCGTAGGACATAGTTACAACAGGGTCCGTCGTTCTTACAGTTTCTGCAGCAGTAACAGCCTCAGTAATAGCCTCAGCAGCAAGCCTAGCTTCTTCCTCTAAATCAAAAAATGGAGAGGAACTACGAGTTAAGGTCGCTTCAGCAGCTTCAACCATTGACCAAGGGGAGCTTGTAGATCCATCTTGGCTTCTATCAACCATCACATAGGAGTGTGGAGAAACAGATTTTTGAGCCTCAAGATTAAAAGCTTGTCGATCAAACAAGAGAACGCCAAATTTTTTGGCTATGTCCTTTTGCTTACTAAAGACAAGGCCCAACTCCAAAGAATCATCTTCAATAAACCTGCCGTTGACAGCGAGCTTTTGTGTGTATTTTGGATCAATCCCTAATTTTTGAGCTACAAGAGTTTTAAGAAAATTAACGGAGGCTGATTCCCAAGCATCTCCCATCTCTACGGCAACAGCTTTGGTTTTATTTTTGATAAGAGCATGTACTTCGATAATCATTGATTGGATCCACTGTAATTTTAAAACCCGCGCACCTTACCGAAATCAACCGCTGGAGCAATAGAGTAAATTTACTCTACCTGATCTGTTCATAGTATTTTGTAATCAGCTCTCTGAGAGACTTACAATCTAGTTTTTGACGAGCTATGAGAAGATAATTTTCAATGGTTCTTTTAGATAAGCCCATTGTCTCAGCAATAGATTGAATGGTTTTTCCTTGGGTCAATAATTTAAGACAAAGGGTCTGCTGAGGTGGAAGAGAGATATTGAGTCCCTCTGAAGTCATAATTTTTGAATTATTTTTATTTTTTTCTATCCGAATTAAGTTGCTGGTATTGGGATTGCTCTCAAAAGATAAGCGGTGCTGAGGCTGTGTTATTTCTAAAATTTTAGAAGCCAGAGTTGATTTAAAGTGCTGAGCAAACTTTTCCAAAAGATCCAGTTGATTCAGCATCAGAAATTCAAAATCTGTCCAGTCAGAACAAGAAAAACCGAACGAAAATAGCTCATCGAAATGCTGTGATTTTTTGACCCAATGCAGGCCGAATTCAGATCCAAAGGTCTGTTTAAAATACTCAAATGGTTTTGTGTCCTGAGATTTAGTGCGCATCGCTTGAGTGGTGTGCCAGCCATCGCGCAATGTGCGTCCTGTTTGATTGACACAGACCAGTGCTAGATCATGGTAATAATAGGGTTCAAAAGCTTTTTTATGATCTGTGATCATGGCGTAATCGCCTGTTCTAAACGTGATGTCATAACAGAACCAGGTCAAGTCAAAACGCTCTCTCAGGGGTGCGCAGGTATCGTAGACCTTTGAGATATTTTTATAGCTAGGATGTGAAATGATCGACATGGAAATCTTAAAAAACAAATGATTTTAAATGGATTTGTACGGTATTAAATTTGAGATTTTATTTCAATTATTTCGCTGCAAAAATAAATAACATATTAAATCTATACATAGATATTTAGCAGTCCCACTGTTTGAAAATACGAGTGTTGTTCTAGTGTCATAAAAAACCAGATCAAGGCGCAAATCTTTCCGCTAATTCTTTTAATAACTCTTTTTGTTCTGCATCTAAGTCTAATTTTTGAGCAGCTTGAAAATCGGCCTGAAAATCCGTCAAGCCATATTGTAATTTTCCTGTGTAATCCAGGGGTCTAGCTTGAGCTTCTAAAGAAAAAACAGCGCTTAAATAATCTTCAAAATTTTTATTTTTATTTTTATCTAAATCTAAATTTAAATTAAAAAACTCCCGAGCCAGAATCCGTTCTCCCAGGGCTATTAAATTAGGATTACTAATTTTTAAAAGCTGATTTTTTAATAAGTTAAAATTATTTTTTGGATTATTTGTTTGGTTATTTAAATCAAAAATATTATGAAACTCTTGAATCTGCCGAGTTTCTGGCGCGGTCCAGAAATCACTTTGATACAAAGCTGCTTGGATATCTGTATTGGGATAGAGCGGGTATTTAAATTCAGTCCAATAAGCCTGAATAAGCTGAAATATTGCTGGATTTTGAATTAAGAAATTTAAATTATCTTGAATTAAAGCCAATCTTTCTTTTTTGATTTTATAAAAATATTTTTCTTGATAGGGCAGTAAAAATCCGACTTCGCCGAATTTTTTTTGAATGACAAAAGTATGCTCTCGAATGTTTTTAATATCTTTTAGATCTAGATCTTTTAATTTTTGTAACTCTGGCAAATCTAGTCTTAGCCAGCCGGTTTGATTTTTATAATGCTGGTGTGTCCCTAAAGCTAAGACAGGGGCCTGGTAAAAATATTTAGCGCCAAGTTTGGGTAAAACTAATAAGCCCATCTGAATTTCTTTCTGAGAATTTAATAAATTTAATACAACAGTGGGTAATTTATTCTGTCTTTCTTCGTCAGTTTTTTTATGAAAATAGCCCGCAAGATAATTAAAAATAGTTTTATCTTTTATTAATCTTTTCGCTAATTCTAAAGTCGCTTCGACATCGACCATAGCATTGTGAGCCGGGCCCTGGGCCAGCTGATTTAATTTTGAAATATTTTCTAATTTAAACGACGCAGAACCGTCTTTCATGGGAATTTTTAAATTAAGTTCTTGATTTAATTTTTCCTGATTAAATAAATGAAACATGACGGTCATGGGATATAAATCCATACGCGAGCACTGATTGGCATATTGATGGGTATAAGGGCTGAGTAGGTTTCTATAAAAACCAAATCTTAAAAACTCGTCATCAAAAGTCAGGGTGTTATAACCCAAAGAAATGGTCCCTGGAGTATTTAATAATTCATGAATTTTACGCATGGCCTGATACTCAGAAATTCCAGTCTCTAAGCTTTTTAAGCTAATTCGATGAGTAATAGACGCTAGTGGTGAGGGGATTAAATCGGGTCGAAGTTGAATGCTTATTTCATGACGCTCAAGAATATTTAAATCAAGATCTGTTCGAATGGCAGCAAATTGAAAGACTTGATCAAAGGGTTTGCTTAAGCCCGAAGTTTCAATGTCATAGAAAAGATAGGTTTTAGAAATGGGGTTAGAAATAGGGTTAGAAATAGGGTTAGAAATAGGGTTAGAAATAGGGTTAGAAATAGACATAAATAATTAATAATTTTTTGTGAAATTTTCAGTGGGCGGATCTTACTTTTATTTTTTATTTATTTAAATTTTTATTTAATTTTTTAAATTTTATTTTTACTTATTTCTGCGGGCTTTAAAAAATTTTTTTAATAAATCTTCGCATTCTAATTTTAAAATCCCACCTGAAAATAAGACCTGGTGATTATGATAATTTTTATTAAATATTTGATCACAAGAACACGCAGCGCCTGTTTTTGGATCAAAAGCACCAAAATAACAATGTCGAAGTCGCCCGTGGATCATGGCGCCTGCGCACATGACGCAAGGCTCTAGGGTGATGTAAATATCGCAGTTATTTAATCTGTAATTGTTTAAAAATTCTCCTGCTTTTTTTAAGGCATTAATTTCAGCATGCGCAGAAGGATTGTGAGTAGAAATAGGAGAGTTATGACCCAGGGCAATGATGTTTTTGTCTTGATCAATAATGACTGCCCCGACAGGGACTTCGCCGAGAGATTCAGCTAAGTGGGCCTGTTCAAGGGCTAGTTTTATATAATCCTCATGGGTCATTTTTTATATATTTTTATTTTTTATTTTTTTAATAAATTATTTATTGCCCAATATTGTAATTAAGTCCTAAAGAGACAGTCGTAGATCTAATTAAATTTTGAGAAAAAGCAGAGTCAAGGGCATCAGAATCAGAATCGCTAGGGGTATCTCCTAGGAGCTCTTGTCCAGAGAGATAGACGGATAAAGCAGGTGTGCAATTAAAGCCAATATTTAAACCTAATAAAGGCGTGGCTTTATGGCGAACACCGCCTTCTACCGCGGTGCCGTCAGCAGAACTTAAGCTGCCTGAGGTGCCACTAAAGTTAAAAGCAACGCCTATTTGAGGCATTAAGAAAATTCGAGAAGTCATGTTCCATTGAAGACCCAAGAGGGCATTGATGGTTTCTTGATCGAAAGACATTTTTCCAGTGGTTCCATTGGTTCCTTTGAAGTCATAGCTACCCCAATAAGTCGCACCCAGTTCCATGCCGACTGAAAAAGCTTGGTTAACACCCCAGAGATTTCCAGCGTGAATGTTACCCATAAATTTTTCAGTATCAGTCGTATAGGCATAAGTTTCTGAATTAAAAGCCCTGGAATCTGTGCCCGTATTAACATCAAAATCTGTCATGCCTCCAGTGGCTCCAAAATAAACACCAGCAACGGGTTGATCAGAATAATAAGAATCATCACCGCCAGAAAGATCGCTCGGCGTATAGCCATCATCAACAGAGTTAGAACCTGCGTCATAAGGGTCTGATTCTGCATAGGCGTGTGCGGATTGGCTGGAGAATAAAAAGAAAGTGCTGAGCAAAACGCAAGAGAGGGTGCTTAGTTGAGTGCTTAGTTGGGTGCTTAGTTTTTGTGTGAATTTTATAGCCATGACTTAATCTCCAGAAAAAGTTAAAAAATTAAAAATTAAAATAAAAAACAAAAATAAATTAGATTTTAAAAAATACTAGCTGCTCTAAGCTCCCATTTTTTTAATCTGCGCTTGGGCTGAATTTTTTTCATGAATTAATAAATCCAAGCGCTCTTTTTCTTTTTGAATAACAGCTTCAGGGGCTTTATTAACAAAATCAGCGCGCGCTAATTTTTGTTCTATTTGAGTTATCTGGCTGTTTATTTTTTCAATATTTTTATTCAAACGCTCTTTTTCTTTATTTAAATCAATTAAGCCGTCAATGGGGACGTGTAAGACTAAATTGCCGAGGCAAGCTGTTGCGTGGGCTTTATTTAAATCTGAATTTAAATCGACTGAAAAAATAGAAATTTGGTCTTTATCAACTTTGCATAGCTCTGAAAGATAGGGCTTTAACTCTTGAATTAAATTCCACTGTTCGGGAAGCGCGTTCTCTATTTTTAAAGCAATAATTTGCTTCGGCGAAAGATTTAATTCAGAGCGAATGGTTCGAATTTGAGTAATTAACTCTTGGAGCCACTGGATCGTATTACAGGCATGAGGATGGCTATTTTCTGGATTAGATTTTGGAAAGCTTTCAAGAATTAAATGCTGGGATTTTTGAAGATCTTGAGTCGCAGAAGTTAATCCAGAGTCAATTTCCCCGAGAGACTCCCAGAGAGATTCTGTGAGAAACGGCATGACAGGATGTAATAATTTTAAAATAGTTTGTAAGACCGTAATTAAAGTCTGTCTTGTGCCATTTTTGAGATTATTTAATAAATTATTTTCTGGATTATTTTCTGGATTAGCTTTTTGATTTAAGACCACTTTAGATAGCTCTAGATACCAGTCGCAATAGTCACCCCAGACAAAGCTGTAGAGATTTTCAATGTAATGATCAAAGCGAAATTCAGAGAGTGCCTGATGGGTTTGTTCGATACATTGATTTAATTGAGAGAGAATCCAGTGATCGGCGAGGGAAAAAGATTTTGTTGGCGCTGCAGTATTAGACTGGGCCCCGGCCTCCGCCGGGGTGACGCCCGCCGCGGGGGCAAGATTCATGAGGACATATTTCGTTGCGTTAAATAGTTTATTACAGAAATTTCTGTAACCCTCGAGTCTTTGAGTATCAAAAATAATATCGCGGCTAGTCGATGCAAGGGCGGCATAAGTTAATCTTAAAGCATCACAGCCATAGGCTTTTATGCCTTCTGGAAATTGCTTTTTCGTATTTTTAATAATCTTTTCTTTTTGAGAGGCAATCATTAAAGATTCAGTTCGTTTTTGAATGAGATTTTCCAGGCTAATACCGTCGATTAAATCTACAGGGTCTAAAACATTGCCCTTGGTTTTGGACATCTTCTGGCCTTCGTGGTCCCGAATTAGGCCATGTAGATAGACGGTTTTAAAAGGCACTTGGCCGGTAAATTTCAGGCCAAACATGATCATGCGGGCGACCCAAAAAAATAAAATATCAAAGCCAGTAACTAGGACGCTGGTAGGATAAAAAGTTTCGAATCTTTCTGTTTTTTCCGGCCAGCCTAAAGTTGAGAAAGGCCACAAAGCAGAAGAAAACCAGGTGTCTAAAACATCTTCGTCCTGGGTTAAAATTAAATCATTATTTAATTTGTATTTTTCTCGAACTTTTTCTTCAGATTCACCGACATAAATATTTTTTTCTGAGTCATACCAGGCAGGAATTCTATGACCCCACCAAAGTTGCCTGGAAATACACCAGTCTTGGATATCTTCCATCCAGCGAAAATAAAGATTCTGGGCATTTTCTGGGACTAGTTTTATTTTCCCTGATTTAACGGCTTCTATCGCCGGTTCTGCTAGAGATTTAATGCTCACATACCATTGGGAAGACAGCCTGGGTTCAATAATGGTATTGCCTCGTTCAGCTCTTGGGACTGAAAGGGTGTGTGGGTCGGTTTTGATTAGTAAATTTAAATTTTCTAAATCTTTTAAAATAATCTTTCTAGCTTCAAAGCGATCTAAGCCCTGATATTTTTCGGGGGTATTTAAATTTAAACTAGCGTCTAAATTAAAAATATTAATGGGCTCTAAGCCATGTCTTTTACCCACTTCGTAGTCGTTAAAATCATGAGCGGGGGTAATTTTGACTGCCCCTGAGCCAAAACTTGGATCGACGTAGTGATCTCCAATGATGGGAATTTTTTTATTGGTCAGAGGGAGATTTAAATACTGGCCGATTAAATTTTTATATCGTGGGTCTTCCGGATGCACGGCGACGGCAACATCGCCTAATAAAGTCTCTGGGCGCGTCGTTGCGACTATTAAACCCTGTAAATTTTCTGGGTTATTAGGGGTGTTAGAGTCGTTAGAATTATTAGATAAAGGATAAAAAATATGCCAAAGAAAGCCTTCTTCAGGGGTGTTTATAACTTCTAGATCAGACACAGCTGTTTTTAATTTGGGATCCCAGTTAACTAAACGAGTGCCTTTGTAAATTAATTTTTCCTGATAAAGCTGGATAAATACTTTCTGGACAGCCGAAGATAAATCGGGATCCATCGTAAATTTTTCAGAACCCCAGTCACAAGAGGCGCCCATGCGACGCATCTGTCTTAAAATATTACCGCCAGAAATTTCTTTCCATTCAAATACTTTTTTTATAAAAGCCTCGCGGCCAATTTGATTTTTCGAGGTTCCTAAAGCTTCCAGCTGACGCTCAACCACCATTTGAGTTGCAATACCAGCATGATCTACGCCAGCCTGCCAAAGGGTCTTATCACCCATCATGCGATGGTAGCGAATCAGAATGTCCATTAAAGTATCTTGAAAGCCATGCCCCATATGCAAAGATCCCGTAATATTGGGTGGCGGCAGCATGATGCAGTAGGAATTTTTAAGTGGATTTTTAGGATGATTTTTATTGATAAAATCAGGGGAAAAATAATTTAATTCTTCCCATTTTTTATAAATACTATTTTCTATATTTTCTGGCTGATAAGTGTTTTGCATATTTTTTAATTTTTTAATTTTTATTTTTTAAATCTATTAAATACTGGATTAATAAAGGCGCTGGGCGGCCCGTCGCACCATGAGGGGACATGGCAGTTCCAGCGACATCTAAATGCACCCAAGGGGTCTCACCTACAAAGCGAGATAAGAAAGCAGCGGCAGTAATAGAATTTGCACCGTCTTTGCCCAGGTTCGCAATATCGGCAACGCTGGAGTTAATTTGCTCTTGATAGAGATCATTCATGGGGAGCTGCCATGCACCATCGCAAGCGCTGATTCCAGATTGAATCACCTGATCTGCCAAAGCCTGATTATTCGTAAATAAGCCCGAAAGATGATGACCAAGCGCTGTAATCACCGCGCCTGTCAGGGTCGCTGTGGTCAAAATAGTCTGGGGCTGATATTGGCTAATCACATGGCTGATAGCATCGCAAAGAATCAAACGGCCTTCGGCGTCGGTGTCGACAATTTCGATGAATAAACCATGGTGAGATTTAATAATATTCCCAGGCTGTAAGGCCTGACCATCGGGCATGTTTTCAGCGGCTGGAACCACAGCGATTAAATTAATAGGCAGATTTAATTTAACAGCCGCTTCAAAAGCAGAAATCACGGCCGCGGCACCGCACATATCCATTTTCATATCGCACATATTCTGACGGGGTTTGATACACAGACCACCACTGTCAAAAGTCACACCTTTACCCACAATTGCATGAGGTTTTTCAGCGGGATCTTTAGCGCCCTGATAATGCAAAGTTATTAATTTAGTTTCTTCACGGGAGCCTTTGCCCACGCCAACTAAGCAATTCATGCCCATCTTCGCAAGCTCAGCTTCGCTGTAAATTTTAATATCTAATTTTTTATTTAAATCTTTATTTAAATTTTTACTTAAATCTTGAACAATAATTTCAGCTTGTGCGGCTAAATAACTGGGTGTGCAAATATTGCTAGGCAGGGTTCCCCAATAGCGTGTTTGAATAGTCGCATGAGTAATAATTTCGCCTTCAGTCAGGCCCTGTGTGATTAAATTTTGGGTGGCTATATCTTCAGGATTACTGGGATTACTGGAGTTACTGGAGTTACTGGAGTTGGCAGATAACACTAATTTTTTTAAAGAATAATGGTGCGTGTCTGGCTTGGATTTAAACTCTTGAAATTTGTAATTAGTTTCTGAAATAGTTTTTAAAATTAATTTTGATTTTAATTTTAAATTATTAAGTTCTAGATTTTTATTAGCTAAATTTTTACTTTCAGTTTTATCACCTTCTTTATTTTGATTTTTTAAATTTAATAAATGCAGGGTAAAACAAGCTTCTTGAATGGCTCGTTGGGATAGAACTTCAGCTGTATGTTTAATGATTTTTTTAAAACTATGGGTATTTAAATTTTCTTCTTTGCCGCAGCCCACTAATAAAATTCTTTCTGCTGCAATGCTGCCATGAGGATGATAAAACATGAGAGATTGGCCAATAGATCCGTTGAGATCTCCTCGATCTAAAAGCTTGCTAATCGCATGATCTAAATGCTGGTCTATCAATTGCGCAGATTCTGATAATTTTTTCTGTTCAAAAACACCCAAGACTAAGCAGGGGGTATGTTCAGTATGAAGAGTTTGATGGCTGACAAAAAATTCCATGAGCGTTCCATTTAGTTTAAGTTTATTTAGTTTAAGTTTTAAGGCTGCTTTATTGTGTCTCTCAAACCCCGAGGGCTATAATGCGCGCCCTTAAGTTTAGGGGGGGTTAGGGGTCAAAAAAGTTGCACATCGTACGATATCTTTCGCGGGAAGTCTTCCATTGCATGCTCGTCTTTATGGTCATCCTTTTATTAATTATGGTGAGCAATACTTTCGTCCGTTATATCTCGGAAGCCGCCAGTGGCACCATGAGTTCCGGCGCTGTTTTGAATTTAATTAGTTTCACGGTTCCCAATTTTATTGTTATTTTAATTCCCATCACGTTTTTTTTGGCGCTTGTTTTAACCTTGGGTCGTTTATTTGCAGATTCGGAATTATTGGTTTTATTTGCCTGCGGATTTTCCTGGGCGAATTTAATCAAAATGGGTTTAAAAATAGCGCTTGTTTTAGCCTGCTTTGTCGCTTTTTTATCTTTTTGGCTGGTGCCTAAGATGCTCTCTTACCGAGATGATTTACAAGCTTCAAGTCAGGGCGCGTCCCAAGTCACTGATCTTCAAACCGGCCGATTTATTGTCTTAAATAATGGCAATCAAGTGGTCTATGTCGGCGCAGCTAATTCAGAAAATACAGATTTTCGAAAAATATTTATGTTTGAAAAACAGTCTCATGATTTTCAGAAAATTACTTTAGCGCCCACGGCTACTCAGAATTTTGATACGGAATTAAAAGGCCAGGCCCTGATTTTAAAACAAGGCGAGCAATATCGATTTGCACCGACGGAATTAAAAACTCAAGTTACTCATTTTGATCAGTATAAATTTCCCATTAATTATTCTTCGCGAGCCAGTCAGAGTTCTCGAATGAGTGCTTTGAGCACCCTAGCACTGATTAAAGACGGCTCTCTGCCGGCGATCAACGAATTAATTTGGCGGGCTTCCCAAGTCGTCACTGTCTTTGTTTTATTATTTTTAGGCTTGGCGATTTGTCCTGTCCCACCTAGAAAATCGAGATATATAAAATTAATCCCCGCAGTCTTAATTTTTATGATTTATTTTAATTTATTAGCCATTTCTAAATCTTGGGGCAGCACCCAATGGATTTTTTTATTAATCAACGTCTGGTGGGTTCATTTATTATTTTTAAGCACAGCGTTAATTATCTTATGGCTTCGAGACGGACGGGCGTGGTTTAAATCATGAATATTTTATCTCGCTATGTGATGACCACTATTTTTATTTCTGTCCTAGGCGTTATGGCGGTGCTCTCTGGGCTTTATATTATTTTTACTTTTATTGCTGAAGTAGGGGATTTAGGCCATGGGACTTATGACAGCTTAAAAGCCATGGAATATGTCTTGTTAGGCTTGCCCACTAATATTTATCTCATGATGCCTGTTTCTGGCTTATTAGGGTCTTTAGTAGGGTTAGGTTTATTAGCCACCCACTCAGAATTAGTGATCATGAGAGCGGCAGGTTTATCTATTAAAAAAATTGGCGTAGGGGTTTTATCAGCCTCTTTAATTTTAGCGCTGCTTACTTTTTTACTGGGTAGTTTTATTGGGCCTTATTTACAATCTAAAGCAGATTTTGTTCGCGAGAGTGCGCTCGAGGGCCAAGATTTTCTTTGGACTTCGCAATCTCTTTGGTTAAAAGACGGGGATAATTTTGTCTACGTTGGGAAGATTTTAGATAACGGCACCTTGGGAAATATTATTAAATACAATGTCCAAGATTCTGTACTCACCAGTATTATTTCAGCACCAAAAGCATTCTATAAAAATAATCACTGGGTTTTAGAGCAGGCTGAAATTTTGGATTATTCCAAATTAAATAATTTAAATCACAGCGCTCAAGCTAAAACCGCTAAAACCATTTTAAATTTACCTGTTATTACCCTTAAAAAAACAGAATCTTTAGTCTGGTCGTCTCTCGCTGCCCCGACACTTTTAGCAACGATTGCGTCGAACTCAGAAAACTTAACTTTACTAGGTCTGGTTCATTTTGTGACTTATCAATTACAAAATGGCTTAGATGCCAGCGGCTATCAGTTAAAATTATGGCGATTAATTTTTCAGCCCCTGTCCGTCATGATGTTAATGCTCATGGCTCTACCCTTTGTCTTTGGGCCTTTAAGATCTAAAGCCCTGGGGTGGCAGTTAATTTCTGGATTATTTTTCGGCCTGGGCTTTTTCTTTGTAGACCGATTTTTTGGACCTTTTAGCCAGATTTATCATTGGCCGCCGGTCTTAGGTGCGTCTATTCCTTGCTTTATTATGCTGATTATTTTTACCGTTTTTTCTCTTAATTTGGGTTAAAAATATTTAAATAATTAAATTAAAACTCTCTGGATATTGAACCCCCGTTAAATATAAGCCCTGCGGTGGGGCGGTCATGCCAGCGAGTGTTCGATCTTTTTGTTGTAATAAATCACCCAGCCAGTTTATTTCTCTCCGACCATCTCCTATTTCTAATAGGCTGCCCACAATATTTCTCACCATATGATGAACAAAAGCATTGGCTTGAATTTCTATTTTTATAAAATGGGGTTTATTAAAATTAAACATAAAGCCAGTTCTAGAAATTTTAATAAATTTTATAAATCTATTGGGCGACTTAGACTGACATTCAGAGGCTCTAAATGCTGAGAAATCATGTTCGCCCAGTAACACTTGAGCCGCTTGATGCATCTTTTCAGCATTTAAATCATACGGATGATGCAAAGTATGATTGGTTAATAAAGCGGAATTAATTTTCTGATTATCAATCCAGTATTCATAAGTTCTGGAAAGCGCCGAGTGCCTGGCATGAAAATTTTCTGGCGTAATCTGGATAGATTTTAATTTTATATCTTTCGGTAAATAAGTATTAACGCCCAATAACCAAGCCTGTTCTGATCTTTGTGCTTGGGTCTCAAAGTGAATAATTTGCCCAGTAGCATGCACGCCTCTGTCTGTCCGACCCGCTCCAAAAATAGAAATAGGCTCATTGGCAACGCGGCTTAAAGCAAGTTCTAGTTCTGCTTGGATGGATTTAAAATTTTCCTGCTTTTGAAAACCAACATAGCCGGATTCAGGGCTAGAAAAATATTCAATACGGCAGGCGAATTTGAATTTAGGTTTGTGTTCAAGATTAGGTTCAGACATGGAGATGCTCTTGTGTATTTGTATGTAAATAATTATCAAAATTTAATTCTTCGAGTTCTCTTTTGAGCTCTACGGTCAATTCTTCTTCCGTTGGAAGATGGAATTGATAATTACTCGCGAATATTTGCGCGGCCTTTTCTCCCAGAGTGTATTTCACCATGGTGTCGTTTTTCTCTGTGCATAAAACTAAGCCAATAGTGGGGTTGTCATTAGGCATTTTTATTTTTTGATCGAAATAGTTCACATAAAGCTGCATTTGGCCAAGATCGGCGTAAGACAGCGCCTTTGTTTTTAAATCAATAATTACATAGCACTTGAGGATCACATGGTACATCACTAAATCTGCATAAAAGTGATCTCCTTCGAGGGTTAGTCTTTTTTGTCGCGCTAAAAAAGAAAAACCTCGGCCTAGTTCCAATAAAAAATCTTGCAAGTGATCTATCAGTGCTGTTTCTAATTTTGATTCTTTTAATTTTTTCCCAGGGTAGGGAATATCCAAAAAATCAAAAACAAAAGGGTCTTTAATAGAATCTGAAGCTTGAGTGATTTCATGACCAAAGCTTTCTCGTTCAGATTCAGAAGTAATATTTTTTTTCTGTTTTCGTGCTTTTTCTAAGCGTTCGAATAAAAAGCTGGAGATTTGGCGTTGGAGTTCTCGTTTGGTCCAATTATTTTTTTCAGCCTCTATTTCGTAAAAATTTCTAAGCTCTTTGCGTTTTACTTTGCTGAGAATTAAATAATGAGCCCACGAAAGATTGGGGGAAAATTGAGGCGCTTCCAATTTTCGAAATGGCATTTCGGAAATCTCGGTTTGAGATTTCCGCACCACTGGTGCGGAAATCTCTTGAAACCCATGGTAATCCTCATAAGTTAGGTAAAATTTACGGGCTCTTTCCAGGGTGTCAACGCTAAAACCCCGTCCGTATTTTTTAGTTAATTTTTCAGAAAGTAACTGCAAAATAGCCTGGCCATAGCCTGCTTTTTTTTCTCCAAATTGCTCTTCTTCAACGATATCTCTACCCATGAGCCAATAAGCTTTAACCATCTCGGTATCGACAGTCTTTCTGACTGTAACTCTGGCGTGATCAATATGGGTCGCGATTTTTTGATAAAGATAATCTACTCGAGAATTTTCAATTTTTTTTAAATCTGACATGGAGAACCCTCTTTATATAAAGACAAATATAAATAGGGGATTATTTAAATAATAAGCTGTGAAATTCAACAAGAGCACAAGATATTTATTAGCTTTATTTTTATAAATTTAATCACTAATAAAATCTGGCGGAGAGAGAGGGATTCGAACCCTCGATAGCGTTTTACCGCCATACTCCCTTAGCAGGGGAGCGCCTTCGACCACTCGGCCATCTCTCCAAAAAAGGGGGCCATTTTAACGGCGGAGATCCCAAAGTCAACGCAAAAATTTTTAAATTTTTTTAAATTTTTTAAATTGAATTCCAGCAGATGGCTTCATACCATCGCGCGTTTTTTATTTAAATAACTTAAAGAGAGTGGGGTGGAGTCATGCCAGTGATTGGGTCAAAAAAATGGGCGGGATTTATTAGTGAGCATACAGCTTGGTTTGCCAATCCTCTTATTAAAAAACATCAAGTTTTTGGAGAGGCTATCTGTGAGAAAAAAACCTATTCGCTCACACTAGATTCTAGTCCAGCTTCTAGCGCTGGAGCTAGCGCTGCGGCAGGTTCTTCGGGCGATTCAAGCGCTGCTCCAGATTCCCGGGACTCCCAAGTCTCCCAAGACTCTATGACTACGTTTACTTTAGATAATATGCCTCACGCCAGAGATTTGGCCTGGAGTACTAGTGCTCACAATATGAATCAATTGATTGAGCATGGCGTGGCTCAGCCAGACAATTTATCCCGGATTGGCTTAGTCCGTTTCCACTTAGGTCAATGGCGTTTGAAAAAATTACAAAGAGCCGCTTTCGCCAGAGAAATAGATTTACACGAGCCTGAAAAAGAAAATTTATTAAAATTAACCCTGGAGCTAGTTAATTATTTAAAACCCCTGGAGTTGTTAATTAATAATTACAATCCTGCTCAAGAGTCGCAACATCAATTAGCAGATTTAGAGGTTTATTTAAGTGCTTTGCAGCCTCAGATTAATCAAGTAATTAGAGAAGCGCAGGGCGCTGGTTTTTATACCGAGGGCATGCAAGCAGATTTTTCTAGAATCTCCGATGATCTTTTACAGGCGTATTTAGCAAAAATTAAAAATCGTCAATACCTATGGCGTTTTTTAAGAGAGGCTCACGATGATCGGCTCCAAGTTGAATCAAGGCTTAGATGCATCGAAATTATTCCAGAAAATGATGGTCAGTTGGCTCATACTAGAAAACAACTGGAGCTGGCCATCGAGAGAGAGGAGGAACTACAGGAAAAAATAGACCAAGTACCTACGACTTTTTCTCAAAAAGACTTAGGGCATTTTTTAGATCAGATGCTGAGCGATATTTTAATTTTGGCCGAGCATGCGAACAAAAATATGACGACCTTGCGAGGCGATTTTCACAGCCATATTCAAGAGGCTCGCGATGCGCTGAAATATCATGCTCCTGATGTGCAATCGCGAGTATTACCAGGGCATCAGGGTGATTTAGGTGTGCAATCTACACAGCCTCGTATCACTGTGCTGGGCTCTTCATTGGGGATTTTATCCTCAGAAGATCAGGTTAATTTTGCGCTAGTAGCTGGCCATATTTCTGGTGCTTGGGATTATCAAAAATTCACTTTAAATATAACGCCCTGTGCTAAATGGGGTCGCGTTTTTTCAGAGGGCGCTTTAAGTTCGTCAGGTTTTGGTCTGCTTAAAAATATTGTTTTTATTATTCGAAATATTATTTTTTCACCCTTTGATTTAACTAAAGCAATTTTAACGGGCTCTAATATTCCAGTGTTCTATGGGTGTAAATTTTTTACGCAGCGTGCGGGCATGGGTTCAGCGCCTCAAGATTTTGAAACGATTAAGCTCTTTAGCCTTTTAAGTGATTTGAATACAGCAGCGATTCCTATTGGCACCAGTGCTGGTTGCTTTATTCATGAAGTGCTTAGAAATTTAGGCTCATCTTTTATATTTGGTTTAAAAGACGGGGGGTCTGATCTGTTGAGCCAGTTATTAGCAGGGATCACCACGGATTTGCACTGGGGTTGGTTGAGACAAAAGCATTTAATAACTTTAGGGGCATATGCAAATTATTTTCCCCATAGAATTCTAGGGGAAGACACAGCAGCAGCTAGAAGAGCAAAAATAGAAAGTTCGGATGCTCAAGAAAGATTCCAATCAGAAGAAAAAAAACCAGCAAGCTATGGTGCGACAGCTTCTGCTCCAGCTACTCCAGCTCCATACTTATTTCAACAACCCTATGCTTTAAGCCCTTATCATGCACAAGGCTTAGTTCCTGCGATCTCTTCAGGTTTAACTAGTTTTTATCGATTTTTTGATCGCAATTTATTTAGCAAGCATTCATTCACGACAGGGGTTTTCTTTGGGGCTTATTTGCTCGCCGGCTTGGCTGCTTGGAATCCTGTCTTGCTCCATAAACATATTATTGGCCATGGGCCCACCGCCATGAATTTTACTTACTTTTGTCAGACTATTGGGAATGCTTTTGCAAATGGTGCTTTTTCTTCTGGGATTGCTGTGGGATTTACCTTTGCCAAAGTCTCTTCAGGAGTGTTGGAAGTTATTTTACATGGTACGAGTAGCTGGCTGGCGAAAGCAGTAAAATTATTTGCCCATGATTCTGGTAAATACATAGCCATGATTGTCCTGGCAGCAGGATTTGGTTATATAACCGCTGAAAAATTAGCTATTCCATTTTTATCTCAGCATTTAAAAGACGACGCTGGAACGGAGCCGCTCTTAGCTTATTTCTTCGCGGGTTTAAAATTGTTAGTGGTCTTAGGAGAGTCTTTAGTGGCGAAAGACAAAGAAAAAACTGCGCACATTCCAGTCAAAACTTTTGAAGAATTAGCCTTGGAAGTTTTAGAGCAATCTAAAGGCTGTGAATTAAGTGTAAACGAACAAGAAAAAGCAAGATTAGTGATTAATAGCCATGGCCCCAGAGTTTTATCTCAGACAGCCTTAGCGCATGGTAGCGCTGCAAGGGCTAGTAGAAATTCTGTGATAGGTGGGGCTGGAGCTGGGGCGCGAGATGCTCAGTCTCATATGGATACTATTCCAGCGACTGGACCTGCGATTACGCGTTTAGATATTTTAAATAAGCTCGCTCAAAGCCAAGCGGAAATTTTAAAATTACCTCGGGCGAGAAAGCGCAATTTGGCTGAGTTAATTAGATTAAATTTTAAAGCTCAAGAGGCTGAAGATTTAATAGCCGGATTTATCTATCTACAGCCCGAGCGCTCTTTGGTGGGGTATACCGTTCATGGGATTTTAAACTATATGGGCTTAGCGGGACGCTGCGTGTTATCACCCATTTCTGGGTCGGCTCAGCCCTGGAAAGAGTTAGCTCGAAAACTAGAGTCTGATGTAGTAACAGCAACTTTAATTACACCCTTGTTGGATCTAGGAAGTTTGTTTTTTTCCATGCTGGAGCGCCTGATTCGTGTTCCTGCAGATCTTCTAATGAACCAAGTGATGGCGAGAGTGGCTTATGGATTTTTTAATACCAGAGCTGTTTCAGATTTTAATTATTCAGCTTCTGCCTGGTGTTATAAAAAACAAAAATCTTTTGGACAAGCAGCTTATTTTTTAGCCAATAAACTTCAGGAAAGACAAGTTCATCCGCGCTTAGAAGATTTAGTGCAGAGATTAAGAGTGGAAAAAACCTGGGAAATCTTACAGGCCTATGAAGATTTTTCAGCTCTAAAAGTTAGAGCTGGTTTATTTATGGATCAGAAAATAAGAGTATTTCCAGGGTCTGAAAAAACAGTCATTAATCCAGTATTAGCTGAAGCTGGAGATGTTTATGTTGCAATACCTACAGGGCCTGCTGTGCTTGATCGAGTTGATCAGGCTTCTTGTTGCTCCGTATTGATTTATAGCTGTACAACTGCAATTGCTGATGGTGTCAGTGCTTGTGTAAGTGGAGTAGCTCGTGGGGTGTCTTCTTGTACTAAGTCAGTTGAATCAGTGGCAGCTGCTTGTTTTTAGGGTTTAAAAATTAAAAAAAATTAAAAAATTAAAATTCTAGGAACTTCAAACGGCGTGATTTATCATGCCGTTTTTGTTTTTATTATTGTTGTTTTAAGAGTTAAAAATATGAATAGCGCCAGTATTTTATTTGTGATTTCAGCCGCGTCTGGGACGGGAAAGACCACTTTATTATCTAGATTATTAAAAGAAGAAAAAAATATTGCCCAGATTATTACCCATACCACAAGACCCATGAGGCCGGGGGAGATATCAGGCGAGGATTATCATTTTGTGTCGAAAGAAATCTTTGATGAATTACAAGATAAAAATTTATTAGTCGAATCCGCCAAAGTTTTTGGTTTGGACTATGGCACAGCGAAAGCCAGCGTTGATAAGGCTTGTGAGAATAATAAAGACGCCATTATTAATATTGATTACCAGGGGGCTCAGAGTTTTAGGAAAACCTTTGGGGCGCAAGTTGTCAGTATTTTTTTATTGCCGCCGTCTTGGGATGTTTTAGAAAAAAGACTGAGATCCAGAGCATCAGATTCAGAAGAAGTCATTCAAAGACGATTGAACTTTGCCCGAGAAGAAATCAGTCATCATGGCTTATTTGATTATTGTTTAATCAACGATGATCTCGAACATACTTTAAGAAATCTAAAAATTATTATCGAAGCCGAGCGATTTAAAACCGCTCGGATTCAATTAAAACATCAGGATTTGTTTGAAAGGTTTTAATTTATTTTTTCTATTTTCTATTTTCTAATACCCAGCACGCAGTCCACTCAAGCTCTAATCAAAGTGACAAGAACAGGCGGCCTATGTTAATTTGCCCGGTCTTTTTTTAGGGGGTAATAAAATTTTATGGCTGGCAATAGTTTCGGTGATTTGTTTCGTGTGACTACTTTTGGTGAGAGTCATGGCCCTGCTTTAGGCTGTATTATCGACGGCTGTCCTCCAGGGATGAATTTATGCGAAGCGGATATTCAAGAATATTTAAATAAACGCCGACCGGGTCAGTCAAAATTTACCACGCAAAGACAAGAGCTAGATTTAGTGAAAATCTTGTCCGGTGTTTTTGACAATAAAACAACAGGAACCCCTATTTGCTTATTAATAGAAAACACAGATCAGAAATCTAAAGACTATTCAGACATTAAAGATCTATTCAGACCCGGTCATGCGGATATGACTTATTTTTATAAGTATGGCTTGAGAGACTACCGGGGCGGTGGGCGAGCGTCTGCCAGAGAAACCGTCGCAAGAGTCGCGGCGGGTGCGATTGCTCAAAAATATTTAGAAGAAAATATTGGAATAAAAATAGTCGGGTATTTGTCAGCCTTAGGAGATATAAATCTAGAGCCAGATTTAAATTTAAATCAAAAATTAGATAAAAATTTTAAAAATTTAATTTCTCAAAATGCTTTTTTCTCGCCTAGTAATCACCCAGAAATTTTAAAAAATTTAGAAAATAAAATAGAAAATCTCAGAGCCGCTGGAGATTCTATAGGCGCCAAAATTACCGTGATTGGGCAAAATATGCCCATTGGTTTAGGCGAACCTGTTTTTAATAAATTAGATGCCAGTTTGGCCCATGCGATGATGGGTATTAATGCTGTGAAGGGTGTAGAGATTGGCGATGGTTTTAAAGTGGTGAGTCAGCAGGGTTCAGAGCATCGAGATGAGCATGATGGAACACAATTTTTATCTAATCATTCGGGTGGAACTTTGGGGGGTATTTCCAGTGGGCAGGATTTATTAGTTCATATTGCTTTCAAGCCCACTTCCAGTATTACAACTCCAGGTCAGGCGCAAAATATTCAGGGAGAGCCTGTACAAGTTATTACCAAAGGTCGTCATGATCCTTGTGTGGGGCTTCGCGCAGTGCCGATTTGTGAGGCCATGATGGCGCTAGTTTTAATCGACTTTGTATTAAAATTTCGTGCCCAGTGCCCAGACCAGTATTTAATTAATTTAAAAAATTAAAAAATAGAACATTAGTTTTAGATTTTTTTTGGGAGTATTTCGAGTGTCAGGTCTTGTTATTTATCAATCTGAGAATGGTTCGGAAGTTTCAGTTAAGTTAGAAAAAAGCTCTATTTGGTTAACACAAAAACAAATGTCAGAGCTCTTATCTACTTCTACAGATAATATCAGCTTTCACTTAAAAAAAATTTATGAAACCAATGAGTTAGATGAAAAAAGAACTACCGAGGATTTCTCGGTAGTTCGTGAAGAAGGGCAAAGGTCCGTGTCTAGACGAATTAAGCATTACAATTTGGATGCCATTATTTCCGTGGGTTATAGAGTTGATTCTAAACGCGGCACCCAATTTAGGCAGTGGGCAAGTAAAACTTTAAAAGAACACCTCATTCAGGGCTGGACTCTCGATAAGACAAGATTTGAAAAAAATGCAGCAGAGCTGGAAACGGCATTAATGTTGGTCAAAAAAGCAGCAAAATCTTCTGAGTTAATTTCTGAAGTAGGCCAAGGGTTTATTGAAATCATTAGTCGGTATACACAGACTTTTTTATTGCTTCAGCGCTATTCCAAAAACTTAAAATAAGGTATTAAAAATTCATGGGTGATCATCACATTCTTCAGCTTTTGCACACTTACGGCTATTGGCTGATGGCTTTTGGGGCCTTGATAGAAGGCGAGACTTTTTTATTGGTCGGCGGGATTGCTGCGAGTCAAAATATTTTGCATTTACCAGGTCTGATTTTATTAGCCGTGATTGGCAGTACCTTTCATGATCATATGTTTTACGCCCTAGGTTATTTCGGTGGTCGGCCGGTCTTGCATAAGTTTAAATTTTTAGAAGAAAAATCAGAGAAAGTTTTAAAGCTAGTTGATAAATACGGCATTGGATTAATCTTAATTTTGAGATTTTTATATGGCTTAAGAACCGTTATTCCAGTGATGATTGGAATTAGTAATATCAGTTATTTTAAATTCTTAATTTTCGATGTGATTGGCGGAATTATTTGGTCCAGCTTTTTTATTTTGGGTGGTTATTATTTTGGTAAAGCCATGGAGGTTTTTTATCATCGCATGGAATATTACGAAGACTGGATCTGGAGTTTTTTAGTGCTCACCGTGATTTTTATTATTGCTATCGGAATGATCTGGTTTTGGTTTAGAAAAAATAAAAATAAAAAGTAAATTATTTTTTAATCCCGGCCTTCGCCGGGATGACGGGATGATAATTAGATAATTATAAAAGATGCCGTAAATCCTGGAACTCAAAGCCTGTCATACTTTCTTCTGGAATATTTTTACCTAAGGCCATGACTTTAAATACTTCACCCATTAAATCCGGGTGCATGAGGATGTTTAAATTTTTAATATTTTTTAAGTTTTCTGGCTGATAGTTAGCTCTTAATTGGTCAATATGACAGGCCGCTAGAAACATCATCTGAGTGTTGTAGCCCAGTAAGTCTAAGCCTAAATGATTGACTCCAATTTCAGCCAGCCAAGAAAAATTCACATGAGCGGTGATATCCCGCTGGCCGATATTAACCAAGGGGTTGTCATAGGCTTTATGTTCTTGATAAGAGAGTAGGGTGCCAGTGCTTCTATGGGCTGAATAATAATCTTTTTCGGCATGGCCATAGTCTATAAATAAAAAAATTCCCTGATTTAAAAACTGATTTAAATAACTTAACCAGGGTTTTAAAACTAAGCAGATCTCAGACTGATAACCGTCTGGAAATACGCCTTGTCTGGATTCAATTTCTTGAATAATTTTTAATAATTCAGGATCTGGTGCTTCAGGGTAAAACTTTAAATTTTGCTTTAAATTTTCTGGGTGATTTATTTCAGGTCCGACAAATAGCTCAAAATTTTTTTTATCTATTTTTTTGAATAATTTGACACACAAAGCATCACAGACTTCGTTGCCTAAAATCACGCCATTAAATTTGGAGTTTTTTATATTTTCTAGGTTATCTAGCCAAATTATTTTTTTAATAAAATCAGGGTGCTGTTTGTTTAAATATTCATATTGAATTTTTTTAAAAACCCCGGAGCGCTCGAGAATAAAATAATTATTGGGTAATAAATTAAGATCTTTTAATCGGCTTAAAATATCAGCGGCTAGTTTTCCAGACCCGGCTCCGAGCTCTAGGATACAGGGGTTGTCGCATTGTTTTAAAACAGGATAAATACTTTCTGCTAGCGCAAAACCAAATAAATCAGAAAGTTCAGGGGCGGTAATAAAATCACCCTGAGACCCAATGCTAATTTTAGGATTTAAATAATAACCAGGAGATTCGGGATCTGGGTTATAAAGTGCCAGATCCATGAATTGATCAAAAGGAATTTTTTGATTATTTAAATGATTTAAATTCAAACCCCATCCCCTAATAATTTTTCTTGGGGAAAATGTAATTTTTCTAAAGCGTCTTTAATTTTCTGGATCATAAGAGGCGGCCCGGCGGTATAGATCAGTGGGTTATTAAATTTTTTAAAGTCTTTTAAAAACTGCTCATGAACTAGGCCAGTAGTTTTTGAGCTGTCTGAGCTGTCTGAATTAACGGGAATAAAGTGAAAATGGGGATAAGTAAGTTTTAAATTTTCAAAATAATCTTTTTGATAAAGCAAATTTAAATTTCTCACCCCCCAGTATAAATAAATAGCTTGAGTGGCTGAGTTATTTTTTAAAGCTTCAGGGATCATTGAAAGCATCGGAGTAATCCCACCGCCACCAGCAATAAAGACTAAATCGCCCTGATGATTTTGTCTTAAATGGGCTCGGCCCTTGGGTCCGTAAACCATTAGTTTTTCAGCCGCTTGAATGTCTTTAATTAATAGGTTTTCAGTGCTGGGGTCCGAGTGAATGATGTGTAATGTTAATAGGGGATTGGGATTCTGATCTGGAGCGGGTGTATTTGTAATCGAAAAAGGATAACGCTTGGATCCAATGATTAATTCCAGATATTGACCCGCTAAAAATTTAAAACTTGCGGGGCCATCAATACTTAATTCAAGACCCATGACTTGAGGGGTGATTTCCCAGCTCTTATTTAATTTAACTTTGAAAAATCGAGCGGGGGATTCCCCTGGAAGTAATAAGTCAGGGTGGTCGATTAAACAATCGGATTGGGGATAAGCGCAGCAGAATAAAGCTTCGCCCTGGGCTTCTTCGTCGGGCATGAGGCCTGAGGGTTCTATTTCTGGATAGCTCACAGTGCCTTGTACTATTTTGCCTTTACAGGTCGCGCAGACCCCGTTTTCACAAGAAGTGGGAACTTCAATCCCTGCCCGTCTTAAAGTGTCTAATAAAGATTCATGGCCGGAGTTTTCTAAGGGCTGGGCTGGATTATTTTTAAGAGAGATTTTAAAAGGTGGGCAGGACATGAGTTTTTCGATCTTATAGTTTTAAAAAAGGCCGGCGAGTATAACGGAGAGTCTGGTCATAATTCACTTAAAACTTGAACTTGGTTTCTGATCTATGGATTATTTTTAATTTGAGTTCAGCAATTATTTTTTTTATTGTTTACATCCATTTTTTATCTTTAAATATTTTTGAGTTATTTAAAAATGATTATTAATAAAATAAAAAAAATAAAAGAACAATATGATTTATATAGCCCTATTGTTCAGGCTTTATTTTCGTTGTATTCCAGACATAATTTTTTACTACACAGAGTAGGGCCTTTGTTATTAGATTTTGGATTTTTTGGTTTAAAAAACTTAAGTATTTTGCAAGCTCTAGGCGCTTCGAAGGATTTTTTTAAATTTTTGTTATTGAATACTCCAGCGCCTTTTGCGTCACCAGAGGGCTTTCAATTTCATTTTTCAAAAAATTTATTTCTTGCCAGAGTTCTGTATGTTTTAGAGCTTGCACACTTGAAGCTTTCTACGCTTGGTGTTGTTGCCCCGGTGAGACCATTGCTATTAGCAGAAGAGAACCAGCTTGCGATTTTGCTTCCTTTTTTTCCAAAAAAAAGTGCTTTATTGGCTTTTCGTTTTGGCTTGAATCAGTTGGGAGAATTGGCAAAAAAAGCCTCAAATGGTTTGAGATATTTGCCCTGATTTGCCCTGATTTGCCCTGATTTGCTAGGTCAATGGATCTTAAGTTATTAAACTCCTGTTTTATATTTTTTAATTTTTTTTAATTAATAAAGCTCAGGAGTTTTTTTTATGATTTTTTTAAGATTTTTTAAATTATTTTTACTTATTTTAATTTCACCCATTCTAATTTTACCCAATTTTCTGAATGCCAGTACTAGCACCAATACTTGTGCCTTAGATGCTGGGACGGCGACTTATGATTTTAAAGTTCATGGATCCAGCGTGGGTTCTGTCGTTCGCACAGAAAGCCTAGATACTAATCAGCCCGGGCATTATAAAATTAGCTCTATAACTCAGGCTAAGTTTTTATTTTTTAAAGACCGGCTGACAGAAAATTCTGTAGGGTTAATTACTAATCTGGCTGTTACTCCAGGGCGTTATCAAATTACAGATACGCGCTCTAAGAAAAATTTAGTGATTACTTTTGATCAAGATAAAAAAACCGCAGAGCTTCAGTCTAGTACTCTTGAAAATCTGGAGAAAAATTTAACTATTCCAGACAATATTCAAGATAATTTAAGTTATGTCTTGGCTTTAAGATTAAATTTAATTCAAAAATTATTTAAACCTGGGCAAGCATTAATGGTCCTGGCGCAAGATAAAAATAAAAAAATTATTCCCACAGCTTTTTATTTTTCAGAAAGTAATAGCTCTAATTCAAATAAAAATATTGAATTAACGCGCGTAGATTCTGACTCTCAAATCACCTATCACTATTGGTTTTCGCCCAGTGAGAATGATTTATTAATTAAAACAGAGGCTGTTAAAAATAATCAGGCGGGTCAAAATAATCAGGATGATATTATCGCTGAGACGGATTTACAGAGTTATAAAAAATCAGACACTTGTTTAGTGAGCTAGATAGCTGTGAGCGGTTTAATTTATTCAGACGCTTTTATTTTGCATCGATATGCCTATTCAGAGACCAGCTTGTTATTAAAAATACTCCTGCCGGATTGTTTTATAACCTCCATGATTGCGAAGGGCGTTAAAAATACACGACGTGGTCGGGGAGCTCTAGCGGGTTTATGTGAGCCTTTTTATTATTTAAATATTGGCTTCAGTGGTCGTGGTGAAGTTAAAAGTTTAAAAACTATTGATTTAATAGATTCTGGGCAGACTAGGTTATTAGGTAATTTTTTAGCTTCTGGGTTTTATCTCAATGAATTATTAATAAGTTTATTGGGCCCCAGTATTTGCTCTCAGGAATTATTTAATAGTTATTTACAAGCCCAAAAAGATTTAAGTAATTTAAATAATTTAAAAAATAATAATTTTTTTGAGCTCTCGAAAATTTTAAGAATCTTTGAGAAAAAATTATTAGAAGAAACTGGTCATGGGCCAAATTTATTAGTCGATCAGAATCACGAAGAGATTTTATTAGATGAATTTTATGAAATAATGCCGGGCTGTTTGGGTCGAAAACTCGGTCGAGAAGTTGGGCAAAAATTAGATAAAAATTTAAATAAAAATATTTATCAGGGCGAAGATTTATTAAAAATTAATAATAATATTTTTGACACGCCAGAAATTATTTATTTAGCCAAGAAGATTTTTAGAGAATTAATTGATTTAAATACGCATGGGAAAATTTTAAAAACACGTGAATTACTGAGGGAGTGTTTTAATAATGCTGAAAAATAAAATTAAATTGGGCGTGAATGTCGATCATGTGGCGACTTTAAGACAAAACAGAGGGACCGTGTATCCAGATCCTGTCCATGCGGCTTTGATGGCAGAAGAGGCTGGGGCAGATGGCATTACGGTTCATCTAAGAGAAGACCGTCGTCATATTCAAGAAGCGGATGTCAGAAGATTATCTGGAATGATCTGCACAAGATTAAATTTAGAAATGGCAGTGACGCCGTGGATGATTGATTTTGCTTTGGATATTAAACCCACTTATTGCTGTTTAGTGCCAGAGAAAAGACAAGAGTTAACGACCGAGGGTGGTTTAGATGTTGTTAGTAATTATTTAGAGATTCAAGAAGCATGTGAGCGTTTAGGGCAGGCCGGTATCTTAGTTTCTTTGTTTATTGACCCGGATAAAAATCAGATTCAAGCCGCTTCTGATATAGGCGCGCCCGTGATTGAAATTCATACGGGGTCTTATGCAGATGCTAAAAATCCCATGGATCTTAAATTTGAATTAGAGCGTATTCGTGAGGCCGCTGAGTTTTCAAATCAGCTGGGATTAATTACTAATGCGGGTCATGGGCTGCATTATCATAATGTCCAAGAGATTGTAGAAATGGGCGGTTTCTATGAATTAAATATTGGACATGCGATTGTCTCCAGAGCGCTTTTTGTTGGTATGCATCAGGCGGTTAGAGAAATGAAAAATCTATTGGTTTAAATAAGGTTGTTTCATGGACGCGTTGGATCCGCTGTGCTTAAATCTCGCGCTTAAATTTTTAAATTAATTTGGAGTTTTTATATGGCTTCTTTCTTGTCTTCTTTTTTATCAGATTTATCAGAAAAATTATCAAATTTGTCAGGGTATTCACTGATGGAAAAATATGAATTGGCCGGGCTGATTTTGGGCTTGGTTATTTTAACCGGCTTTTTAGCCTGGGCGGTTTTGCATAGCAAAGAAGAAAGGCGGAAAGATAAAGAAGAAGCTGAGGCGAATATTGGGTCCAGCGATGCAGGTGATTTTTCTGGCGTTAAATTTGAAGTTAAGCCAGAAATTAAATCTGAAATTAAATCTGAAATTAAATCTGAATTAGAAAATACGGAAGACACTGTTGTATTAAAGAAAATCCAAGAAGAAATTGCTTATGCATCGAAACAAGCGGCCAAAACAGAAAAATTAGGCGCAGTTTCTACAGACCCATTTTCTAATGGACAGTGGATGGAGGCGGTGAAAAAGACGTTTAAGTATCGGACTGATGTTAATTCGCGTCGGATGGATGATCGAGAAAAGCTGCTCCAGGGTTTAGTGATTGTAAATATCATGGCGCCTGCGGGATTGTTTTTTTATGGCCGAGATGTTTTAGAAAATTTAAACAGTCTGGGATTAAGATTTGGAGAGCTCGGGATTTTTCATAAATTTAATGAGCGTGGAGAGAAGATTTTTTCAATTTCTCAAGCTACAGAACCGGGTTCTTTTGATATTAATAATATGCCTTTATGTTCTATCAAGGGTCTGACCTGTTTTTTTGATTTAAGTAAAGTCACCCAGCCTAAGTATGCTTTTAGGGCTTTATTAGCCTGTGTTCATGAGTTGGCTCATGGGCTCAAAGGACAGATTTTAGATGACAAGATGAAACCCCTGACGCAAGAAGCGATTACAGAGATGTTAAAAAGAATCAAAGCGGGAGAAGAGAGGGCAGAAGGGAAGTTGGAAGAGCATTTGGTTTATTAAATAATAATGCAAGAATTAATTCAGAAAGCAGAAGCGCTTCGCGAGAAATTAAAATTATATAACCAGCAGTATCACCAGAAAGATCAGCCAATCGTGTCTGATTTGGTTTATGACGCTTTATTCAAAGAGCTGCTAGAGCTGGAGATGAAACATCCAGCGTTGATTATCTCAGATTCACCTACTCAAAAAGTGGGGAGTGAGATAGCTTCTGGGTTTTCAAAAATTACCCATAAGATGCCCATGCTGTCTTTAAGTAATGGCTTTAGTGATCGTGATATTTTTGAATTTGAGCAAAGAATTAAAGAAAAGTTGGATTTAAATCAAAATAATTTAATTACTTTTCATGCGGAGCCCAAATTAGATGGCTTGGCTGTTTCTTTAAGATATGAAAAAGGGCTTTTAAAAAGCGCGGCCACAAGAGGCGATGGGCAAGTTGGCGAAGATATTACTGAGAATATTAAAAGCTTAAAAAATATACCCCTTGATTTAAATTTAAATCAAGAAAAATTAAATTTAAAAAGTATCCCAGAAATTTTAGAGGTCCGCGGTGAAGTGATTATGCCTATTGCAGTGTTTACTGCTTTAAATCAAGAGGCTGAGTTAAATCAAACTAAACTTTTTGCTAATCCCAGAAATGCTGCAGCAGGGTCTTTACGTCAATTGGATTCGAGTATTACTGCCAAACGGGGCTTGCAGTTTTTAGCTTATGGCGTTGGGGAAGTTACTCCTGATTTGAAAATTTTGGGCTGTTATACGCAATTTAATTTGCTGGAATTAATTAAAAAATTTGGTTTTTCTGTGAGTGCGCATTGTGGTTTAGTTCTAGGGGTTGAAGGTTGTTTAGAACACTTTAAAATTTTAGAAAATCTAAGATCATCTTTACCTTATGAAATCGATGGGGTGGTTTATAAAGTCAATGATTTTAAACTCCAAGAAGACCTGGGTTTTATTTCAAGAGCCCCTCGATTTGCGATTGCGCATAAGTTCCCCGCTATGGAGGCGCAGACTGTTTTAGAGGATGTGGACTTTCAGGTTGGTCGGACGGGGGTAATTACACCGGTTGCAAAATTACTGCCGGTCTTAGTTGGCGGTGTGCGGGTGAGTCATGCCACTTTGCATAATAAAGACGAAATAGAGCGCTTAAATTTAATGATTGGAGATACGGTGATTGTCCGTCGAGCGGGAGATGTGATTCCTGAAATTATAAAAGTAGTTTTAGCGAATCGACCTGCTGACGCCAGAGTAATTACAGAACCAGAATCTTGCCCTTCTTGTGCTGGAGGCTTATCTCGCAGAGAAGGCGAAGTCGCATTAAGATGCTTTGCAAGTTTAAATTGCCCGGGGCAAAGACTGGAAAGACTCTGGCATTTTGCTTCAAGACAGGCCATGAATATTGATGGGCTAGGTCGCAAAATTTTAGAATTATTAATGAACGAAAATTTAGTGAAATCTCCAGCAGATTTATATTTATTAAAAACAGAAGATTTAGAAAACAAAGAGCGCATGGGGAAAAAATCGGCGAATAATTTAATTCAAGCCATTGCTCAAACTAAAAAAATTGGCCTGGCTAAGTTTGTTTATGCTCTAGGGATTCCTGAAGTCGGTGTGACCACTGCACAAAATTTAGCCAAATATTTTTTAAATCTGGAAGCTTTAATTCATGCCAGTTATGAGGACTATTTAAAAGTCCCCGATATTGGGCCCTGCGTGGCTCAAAATTTAACAGATTTTTTTAAGGCGCCTGGTTTTACTAATCCAATAATCACGGATTTATTAGCTGTAGGTTTAGAAGTTTTGCCGGAAATTAAATTAAATCTAGAGCAAGAAAAAAATTTAAATCTCAAAGATAAAACCTTTGTGCTGACAGGAACGCTAGAAAATTATTCCAGAGAAAATTTAAAAGAATTATTAGAATCCATGGGCGCCAAGGTTTCTAATAGTGTATCTAAAAAAACTTTTGCTTTAATCGTTGGTGAAGATCCTGGGTCCAAATTAAAAAAAGCGGAGGAGTGTGGCGTGGCGCTCTGGTCAGAAAAAGATTTGCTATCTTTTCTCTCAGATTTTATTTAAATCCAATAGCGCCTTAAATTTCTTAATTTCTCAGGGAAATCTTTTATGCAAAATCAATATAAAAAAAGCTCACAAGAGCCAGGTAGATTTAATTTATCAGTTAACTCTATTTTTAAAGAAGCCTGGCAAAATGTGTATGGCATCAAAGGGCCGATTTTTATGGCTGAGATTTATCTGATTTTTATTGCCTTTTTATTCTTGTTTTTAGCCTCTCTAATTGGCTTATTTTTAATCTCTGTTTTGCCTGACTTAAAGCCTATTTTGCATCTGATCACAGCCTTTGTTTCTGGAGGTTTATTAATCTGCGGCATTGCTTATTTAAATCGCTTAAGTATTAAAAAAATAAGCGGATGTGCTATTGAGCTGACTTTTAGATCTTTCTTTCGCTCCTATGCCTATTTATCAGAAGCAGTGGGCTTATATTTTTTAAATGTCATCTGCTTAATTATTTTATTTGGTCTTGTTTTTCTCAGCTTATTATTTGCGGGGATTTTATTAGACGGTACCGCAGCCATTGCTTCTAATTTTTCTGCGGGCTCTTGGGTAATGCTAGACACTCACCATGTCGTCGTTCGAAATTTTGTGCTGGTTCTACTAGCTCTTGAGTTGTTCGTGGCTTTTTGTATCTACAGCTTTTTCTCGACTGTTTTTCAAATGGCTATTCCAGTCGCGATGAATCAAAAGATCAGAGTTTTTTTAGCATTAAAATTAATTTTTATTTCTTTCAGTAGGGTATTTTTTCAAATCATTGTTATTAATATTTTGGCCTTTGTTCTTATTTTTATCAGCGCCATTCCCTTAGGTATTGGCTTAATCTGGACCTTGCCCTTGGCTTATAATTTAAACGCGTCGATTTATAAGCAAGTTCTAGGTTTGGCGACTCAAAAATGAGTGGCTGATTAAAAAATATTAAAAAATTAAAAATATTTTTAATTTAAGATCCGCACTTCTCTTTGAGGGTAGGGCATGGAAATATTATTCTGATCAAAGATTTTTTTAATCTGTTCGTTAGATTCAAAAATTACAGAATTATAGTCATCAGTCAGCACCCAAACCCGAAATAACAAACTAATACTGCTATCTCCAAAAGATTGCAGGGCCATGAAAGGCTCGGGGTCTTTTAAGATTCTAGGATTATCTTGAGCGAGTTTATTCAAAAGAGATTTAGCCAGATCAATATTGGTCTGGTAACTCACGCTAATATTTAAATTAATTCGGCGTGTTTTATTTCTGGTTAAATTAATAATGGTCCCGTTTAAGACTTCGTTATTGGGGATAATAATTTCTTGATTATCTGAGCTGGTCAAAATGGTGTACAGCAGGGTTACTTTTTTAACAACGCCTTGAGTATTAGCTGAAAGCAAAATGGTATCGCCATGTTTAAACGGGTGGGTACCCACTAAGATCATGCCGCTGGTAAGTTGGGAGATAGAGTTTTTCAAAGAGTAACCAATTGCGAGGGCGCTTGCGCCTAAAATGGCGGCTAAAGAGGTTGTTTGAATGCCCAATTTAGATAAAAAAGCGATGAGTACAATGGATAAAATAGCGTAGTAGGCAATTTCACTCACAAAAGTCGCAATGGTTTTGTCGACATGTTTTTCGGGCATGAGCTTTAAAATAATTTTTTTAATCATCCGGGCGGCGTACCAGCCGATGCCTAAAATTAATACAGCGCCGATAAAATCTAAGCCATAGCTCAGTGCGTAATTTAATAAAATAGTGAGCAAGTCACTAGAGAAATTTTTGAGTTCTAAAGGGATCATAAGAATTTTAGGGCCTTACTTTTTAATTTTAATTTTTACTTATTTTTGATTTTAAATTCATTACGACTTCCGCTGATAAATCAGTCAGTCTCACAATAATATCTTCAGGCATGCCTTCTGTGAGCATCCGGACAGCCATATTTTCTTGGACTTCTTTCTTGCCTTCTTGTCGTCCTTCTTGTCGTCCTTCTTGTCGTCCTTCTTGTCGTCCTTCTTGTCGCAATCTTTCCGCAACAGACATCGCCAGCTCCTTATCATTGGGTAGGTGAGTATTAATAAGATCAAAGAACTCTTCCGGTGGAAAGTCCATCATTAAAAAAAGATATTTTAATAAAATTTTTTTTAATTTGATATCAATCGGACCCAGATTTTTAAGTAAAGGCTTAAGCAAATTTTTAAAATGCTTAAGGCGAACATTTTTTAAAATAAGCTCAATGCCAAAAATCTCACCATGAGATTGAATCATTAGATCTGGGGTCTTGATTAAATCAATGAATAGAGGCCGTTGATAATATTCCATCGCTAAGTCGGGCTCTTGAAATAAATCTTTACTATTTAAGCTATGGCGCCAAGGTTTTTTTCCCTGGTAATAAATAAGGCTAAAAATAATGGGTAATTTTTTGCCGGGATTGTGCTTTGCATAAGCCAAAAGTTCAGCAGTTTGATAATTCGAAATTCTAAGTGGCATCAAGGGGTCTGAGCTAGTTTGATGTTCAATATGGACACATAAAGAATATTCTCTTTCAGAATGATTTTTGGGGGATCTTAAAAAATAAATCAAATCAGGTTCGAAATTCTCTTGAGTCTTATTTTCCAGACGCTTGGGGCCGCTGCGGTGAATTTCGAGCAAATTCCAGTCAATTTTTTTCTGTAACTCTTGAGGTAAATAGGCTTTTAAAAAAGGCTCAAAAAACGCACGTTCTGACATGAGCTCTTTGAAATTCAAATCATGAATATGATGAGGATTAAACGTCGGAGGCGAGGTAATTAGATGGGGCATGAATTAAACAGACTTAAATTAATAATAAGAGGTCAAAAATAATTTTTAATATGAGATTATTTTTTATTATCTAAGTCAATTTATGCACATTTTAAAATCAATAATATATTTTTACTTTTTTATTTTACTCCCTCAGCCCCACCACGCCGCATGCAGCCCCATGCGCTTCTGTCATCAATGATGCTTTTAAAGCATCAAGAGTCTTGGCCGTCATTTCTGTATCTAGCCTCGGCGCCATCACGGTCGCCGTTCTTGAAGTTTTTGGCCGGCAAGCACTAAAAAAACGATCTTCACAAATACTAAAAAGCGTCCCGCTGAGTTCGCGGTCGATGTGGGTATTTTGAGAAAGTATTTGTAATTGGTTATAAATTAATTTTCTAATTTTTTTAGAATCTCCATCAGCGCTAGAAATATCTACGCCTAATAAAATCCCTAGCAGAGTTTTGAATGAGTCAGTTCTGGTATCCCCTTTTCCAGAGCAGCTTAAAAAACAGCGATGAGTGTCTTTAGTAAATAATTCGAGAATATCTTTGCATAGCTCAATAGGGGGTTTGTCCTCAGTTAATAGCTCCAGTGCTTTGAGATAATTATCCCCGCCAATAAAAAAAGGATTGTCTTCTACTTCTCTTACAAAATGATCCAATCCAGTTTGAACAGAAGTTAAGGGGGGTGTTCCGAGCGTTAAACGAAAGATGATTGAAATTTCTTCTGCCATCTTTTGAATACTTGCCGTGTTACATAAAGCAATAGCTCTAAAAGTATCTGCGTTGCCAGCGATACCTGCTGGAGTAGAGGGGCTCTCAAAAACACCATTTGAAGACGCCTGTCTTGCTAATCTTGTCATTTTTTTATCCCCTTTATATTCACTCTTAAAAATTTTGCGGATGGTTCTCCAAAATTTTGCTGAGGGCAAGGGTTAAATTAAGTTTTAAATTAAATAATTAAATTAGATTTTGACTGAAATTTTCCAGATAATGCCCGGCTGATTTTAATGGCGGTAAGTAATAAGTAATAAGAAGAGTTTTAAACAATGGCTTTATTAGTTTTAAAAGAAATAAATTTGCATTTTGGTCCTAAAGTTATTTTTGATCGTCTGGGTCTATCTATTGAAAAAGGTGAGCGTATTGCTCTGCTTGGCCGTAATGGTGTTGGTAAAACCACTTTGTTTAAATTATTAGAAAACAGGTTAAAGCCAGACTCTGGGGAGTTTCAAAAATTAAGTAATTTAAAAATTTGCTCTTTAGACCAAGAAGTTCCTGAAGATACCCATGGGTCTATTTTTGAGGTTGTTTATGCTGGGCTGGAAAAAAGCTTAAAAGATTCGGGTCATTGGGATGAGTACGAAGATGAATTTTGGAAGCTCGAGCAAAAAGTCAATAAAGTCTTGTCTAAATTAGATTTGCCTCCAGAAGATTTATTTGAAAATTTGTCAGGAGGATTAAGACGCAGAGTCATGTTGGCTCAAGCACTGGTTCAAGAGCCTGATTTATTATTATTAGACGAGCCTACTAACCATTTGGATATTCAGGCTGTTGAGTGGCTTGAAAATTATTTGCCTAATTATCCAGGCAGTATTTTATTTATTACCCATGATCGACGATTTTTACAAAAGATTGCCAAAAGAATTATTGAACTAGATCGCGGAAGATTACAAAGTTTCGAAGGATCTTATAGCCAATTTTTAGTTCACAAAGAGGCCGAGTTATCTGCAGAAGAGCATCGCAATTCTGAATTTGACAAGCGCTTAGCCGAAGAAGAAGTGTGGATTAGGCAGGGGGTTAAAGCCCGAAGAACGCGTAATGAAGGGCGAGTGAGAGCTTTAGAAAAAATGCGTCAAGAATTTTCTGAAAGACGCAACCAGATTGGCAAGGCTGAAATGGTGTCTGTGAATGCCGGAAAATCAGGTAAGAAAGTCTTAGAGGCTAAAAATATTTCTTATCAAACACCTGAAACGAATACCATGCCTTCCCAGAAATTATTTAAAAACTTTTCGACAATTATTCAAAGAGGCGATCGTATTGGCATCTTAGGTCCCAATGGCTGTGGCAAAAGTACTTTTTTAAATGTTTTACTAGGCGAATTAAAACCGACAGAAGGATCTGTTGAGCTGGGGACAGAGTTAAATATTGCGTATTTTGATCAGCTGAGAGATCAGCTAGATCCGAATAAAACTTTACTAGAAAATATTTCAGGCGGCTCTGAATTTATAGATATCAATGGCAAGCAGACGCATATTCTTAGCTATCTCAGAAGATATTTATTCGAACCGGCTAGAGCGCGTGAAAAAGTAGGGGTTTTATCTGGAGGCGAAAGAAATCGAGCGCTATTAGCTAAAATTTTATCTAAGCCGTCTAATTTATTAATCCTGGATGAACCTACTAATGATCTAGATCTAGAAACCCTGGAATTATTAGAAGAATTATTAATCGATTACTCGGGGACTTTATTATTAGTCAGCCATGATCGGGAATTTTTAGACAATGTGATTACCAGTACTTTGGTTTTTGAAGAAGACGAGTCAAGCCCTGGAGATATTCTAATTAATCAATATGTCGGCGGGTATCAGGACTGGCTCAGACAGAGAAAAAATTTAGAAAAAAGTTTAGAAAAAAATTCAGCTGGATTAATTAATTTAGAACAAGAGAAAAAAAATAATAAAAATAAAAAATCTCAAAATTTAGCTATTCAGAAATTATCTATTCCAGAAAGACAAAGATTAGAAAAGCTCCCTGCAGAAATAGAATTAAAAGAAATAGAAATTGCGGAGTTAGAAGAAAAATTAGCAGGGGCTGAGTTTTATCAAAAAGATCCAGAGGGATTCATGACTTGTGGGAAAAAATTAGAAAAATCTAAAACAGAACTAGCGGGTTTATATCAGCTCTGGGAAGATTTAGACGCGAGGAAATAGTGACAGGAAACAGTGATACCCAAGGACAATCAGCGGCTTCTCGTTATAATCCGCGCCTTGTTTTTATAAAGGGTTTTAGGGTATGGAAAAAAATAAAAATAAAAAAATATTTAAATTTTCGCTCGTTTTTTTAATTATTTTTTTAATTGTAGGGGCGGGATATTTTTATTTTTCTAAAGATTTTCGTGGTCCCAATAAAATCATTACTTTACCTGCCCCTCTTGTGTCTGTGACTCCGGCCAAAATTCAATCAGAGCCCGTGAGCTTAATTGCCCTAGGGACGCTGATTGCGCCTAATGATGTGACTTTGATGGCTGAGCAGTCTGGGCAAATTACGAGTATTAATTTTAAAAGCGGAGATTTAGTTCAAGCGGGGGATATTTTATTTAAAATTAATGATGTCTCTCAAAAAGCCCAAGTAGCCCAAGCCCAGGCAAATTATCAGAACGCCTATTCAGAATATCAACGCTATGTGTCTTTAAATCAAACGCCTGGCATGGTGTCTAAAGAAACCCTGGATCAAAATACGGCGAATTATCTAGCCGCTAAAGGGGTTTTAGACGTCGCTCAAAAAGCCTTGTCTGACACGGAAATTAAAGCGCCTTTCGCAGGTGTTTTAGCCGCTCCCCAATCAGTGAGAGGCCAGATAGATTCCAGTGGAGATTCTTTAAGCAATATTACGCAGATTGCCGTTGGGGCTTATGTCAGCGCTGGGACGCCTTTAGTGGAAATCGTCGATCAGAAAAATCTCTTGGTTCAATATACTTTGCCGCAAGAAGATTTTGCTTTGGTAAAACTGGGTCAGAAAATTTTAGTTAGTGTGAATGTGTTTAAGCATGAATTATTTAAAGGCCAGGTGAATTATATTTCCCCGAGTTTAAATACGGCGACTCGGACTTTTACGGTGAGAGCGGGAATAGATAACTCTGCTGGAAAGTTGTCTCCAGGGATGATGGTTAAAATTAATCAAATTATTAATCCGAATTATCAGGCTTTGGTGATTCCAGCGATGAGCTTAATGGTCGATCTCCAGGGTTATCATGTGTATTGCTTAGAGAATTCAAAAGTGGTTTCTATACCAGTCCAAGTAGGCTCGCGTTATGAAAATAATATTGAAATTACCAGCGGCTTAAAGGCTGAAGATTTAGTGATTTCAGGGGGCTTACAAAAAGTCCATGAGGGGCAGTTAGTCCAAGTAGTCCAAGTGGCTGGAGAGTAGACAATGCGCTTAACCCATCTGTGTATTGAGCGACCTGTTTTTGCGACGGTTTTAAGCCTGGTTTTAATTATTTTAGGGGTGATGTCTTATACCCGCCTACCCATTCAATTTGCACCGACGGTGTTTGAGCCGCATTTAAATATTCAAGTGAATTATCCCGGGGCTTCGGCTGAGCTCATGGAAGAAACTGTTGTACAGCCTTTAGAAAATTCTCTGGCTCAGACCCCTAATTTAACCATGATGCACTCCAGTAGTTTTTCCGAGTCTTCGAGTATTCATCTGGTGTTTAAGTCTCTGTCTAAAGAAGATTTTCTCATGGCCCAATCCCAGGTCATGCAAGAAATTGGAGAAGTGGATTTACCAACGGGGGTTTCTCAGCCCAAGATCTATTCAGGCGGTGAAACATGGCCTGAAATGTTTGTGAGTGTGAGTGATTATAAAAAAGATAACATTGCCCTTGCTGACTATGTTCAAAATAATTTTGTGAAACCCTTGCAGCATATTCCTGGAGTAGCTTTAGTGAGTGTCAATGCAGAGACACCTGCTTTGAGACTCACACTTCACCCTTTAGAAATGGCGCGTTTGGGGGTGACGGTTGCCCAATTAAAACAAGTCATGCAAGAAAATAATCTCTCCGTGCCTTTAGGTTATCTAGTCAGTCAGGATCAAGAGATTCCTTTGAATGCGACTTTGACTTTGCCGACAGTGACAGCTTTTCAAAATTTAATTATTGGAAAAACACAGTCAGGTAGTTTAATTCGATTAAATCAAGTGGCGGATATTGCCGTAGGTCCTGTGAGCTTAGGCGGTAATCAAAGCACGATTAATGGTCAGCCGGGAATTACTTTAGCGATTAGTTTTACCGATGATGCCAATCCCATTATTGTCGGCGGTCTGGTGAAAAAAACCTTACATGCTATGGCAGTAGATCTCCCACCCGGCATGAAACTGGGTGTCTTATTTAGCACGGCGGATGTTTTAAAACAGTCTGTTTTGGAAGTCATGCGGACGATTTTTTATGCGGTTATTCTAGTGTCTTTAGTCAGCTTGATTTTTTTAGGCCGACCCAAAATAGCCTTAATTCCCATTGTCACTATTCCCGTGTGTTTAATTGGCTCTTTTACTTTAATTTGGGCCTGTGGTTTTAGTATTAATATCATGACGCTTTTAGCTTTAGTTCTCGCGACTGGCTTAGTGGTCGATGATGCCATCGTGGTTCTAGAAAACTGTCATCGACATGTCGAATCTGGCTTAGAGCCTAAAGCTGCGACGCATCAATCTTTAAGAGAAATCTCTTTTGCCGTGTTGGGCATGACGGTATGTTTACTGGCGGTGTATATCCCAACGGCTTTTATTCCAGGAAAAACCGCGATTTATTTCAGAGAATTTGCTTTGACTTTAGGTGGAGCGGTTTTGATTTCAGGTTTCGTAGCGCTGACTTTAACCCCCATGATGTGCGCTAAGATTTTAAAAAATAATTTAAAAATAAAAAATTCCCAAAAATATTCTAAGCAGGGCTATGAACATTGGGTTGATCTAATTTTTAATCAGCTGAAAAATCAATATCAATTATTTTTAAATTTTATTTTAAAAATAAAATATTTCGTTTTAGCTGCTTTTGTTTTATTAATTTTAAGCTCTGTGTTTGTTTTTAATAAAATTCCCAGTGCGCTCATGCCGCCTTTTAATATGGGATTTATTTATATGGGTACGGTGGGCCCCTTATCTTCCAGTGTGCTTTACACCGAGCGTGAGTCTCAGAAAATTTTAGAGCAGGTTCAAAAAATTCCAGGGGTTAATCTAGTGGGTTTTTGGAGTGGGGGGATGGGTAAATCCAGCAATCAGGGCAATGCTTTGATTACTTTAAAATCTGGAAATAACACAGGTCAGGTTTTATCGAGTATTCAAAAAATTGGCCAGAGTAGTTCTAGCCTTTCAGTCTTTGCGACCGAGATTGACCCCTTTGGTCAAGACCAGTCTAGTAGCGAGGCTTTGGGGGATATTAGCTTTAGTTTAAATGGCGTTTTAAGTTACCCAGAATTAGCTCAAGCAGCGGATTTATTAAAAGCTGAATTAATTAAAAATCCCATGATTCAAAGTGTGAATAACGGCCTGCAGCTTAATCAGCTTCAATATGATGTCAGTATTAATCGGGTCTTAGCAGCGGATTTAGGCGTGTCTATTAGTAATATTACAGACACTTTGGGCGCGTTTATTGGCGGCGCTGAGCTGGGGGTAAATTATATTTCTAATAACAATAGCTATCCCATTATTATGCAAATGCCTGAAAATAAACTGGCTGATTTTTCCATGTTAAATAACCTGTTTGTCCAGACTAGCTCGGGTGAATTATTACCCCTCTCTGAATTTGTGAGTTTTAAAGAAGTGACTGGTTTAAGTGCCCGTTTTCATATTAACCAAATGCGAGCAGCGCCGATGGGTGTGAGTTTAAAACCGGGAGTACCCGCAGGATTAGGCATGAATTTTATTCAAGAGACTGCTAATAAAATTTTACCCTCGGGTGTTGACTTAACTTTTAGTGGCCAGTCTCAAAAATTATTAGAGTCTAATAATTCGATGACTTGGATTTTTATCCTGGGACTTGTTTTTATTTATTTAATTTTGGCGGCTTTATTTGAAAGCTTTTTAGACCCGCTAATTATTTTACTCACGGTCCCTTTGTGCGTGATTGGTGCGGTGTTTATTTTATTATTTTTACCTTCGGGTTCTCTCAATGTGTTTACAGGGGTGGGCTTGGTGACTTTGATTGGCTTAGTCGCAAAACATGGGATTTTAATTACAAATTTTGCAAACCAATTAAGAGCAGAAGGGCAAGATTTAATTTCAGCAATTACACAAGCGGCAGGAATTAGACTGCGACCCATCTTAATGACGACGTTTACCATGATCTTAGGCGCGGTGCCTTTATTATTCTCAGAAGGGCCGGGTATGAATGCGCGAGTTCAAATAGCCGTGGTTATTATCGCGGGTTTATTAATAGGAACGATTTTTTCTTTATTAATAGTCCCCGTGGCTTATGTGTTATTAGATGGGTTAAAAATAAAAAATAAAATATAAAAATAAAATAAAAAACATGAAAAATAGCTTACTGACCCCGTTTTTAATTAATCAAATTAATAAATTTCCAGCGTTTTTTGAAAATTATTTAAATCAAAAATTTGAGTCACCCTCTCGTTCTATTTTTTGCGGGCAGGGCGGACACGCAGGTCCGCCCCTACAAGAGCAAAATTTACCAGCTCTTAAGAAAATCTTTCGGGATTTTAGAAATCAAGAAATCAGCTTAATAGCCCTGAGAGATTTAAATACCGATCAAACAGTTGTAGAAACTTGTGCTCAGCTTTCTGAGTTGGCTGAATGGATATTAAAACAAGCTTTAGATTGCTTACAAAAAATTAATAACAGTAATTTTGATCTCGATATTTTAGCCATGGGTAAATTAGGGGGGCATGAGTTAAATTTTTCGTCTGATATAGATCTTATTTTTGTTTTATTTTTACCCGATCAAGCTTCTGATCAGCCCGCTGATCAGCTCCATGATCTTTCTATTATTCCTAGGGTGACGGCGCTTTTACAGAATTTAATTAATTTATTAGACACTCCGACAGAAGATGGTCGTGTGTATAGAGTGGACATGAGATTAAGGCCGTTTGGTAAATCCGGGCCTTTAGTGATGACCGACCAGCAATTATTAAATTATTACAAAAATCATGGGCGGGACTGGGAGCGTTATGCGCTAATTAAATCTCGATTTTTAATCAAACCCCAGCAAGAAAACAGAGTATTGTGTGAGAAAAATTTACAAAATTTTATTTATCAAAAAGATCAAAATTTAGGCGTGGATTACGCCATACCAGAGATTATTTTAAATATTTATAGGGCGATTCAGAAAGAGCAAAAAGAACAAAAAAATTTAAATTTTTTAAATATTAAATTAGCAGAAGGCGGGATTCGAGAGGCTGAATTTATTGTTCAATCTTTACAGCTGATGCACGCTGGGCAGGGGAAAATTTTAAGGCATCGGTCTTATATCAAAGCTTTAATGGCGCTGGCTTCCCAGAAAGTTTTATCGGATCAGCAGGCGTCTGTTTTAGAAGAGAGTTATTGTTTTTTAAGAGATCTAGAAAATAAATTACAAATGATTTCTGATCAGCAGACGCATGCTTATCCTGTTTGTATTTCTCAGCTCAAAGAAGATTTAGCAGCGCTTATGGGTGAAAAATCAGTACAAGATTTGGATCAAAAAGTCAGTTTTTATAGAGATAAAATCATTCAGGCCAGAAAAAATTTTTTAGAAAATAAAAATAATCTAGCCATCAGCGCAGGCCCTAGGGTGGCTAGTATTAGCCCCATGAAAATAATCAAGCGACCTGAAGATGACACGAGCCATTGGCCGGAATTAAAAACTTGGTCAGAACCCCAGGTTTTAAATTATTTTGAAGGGATAAAAAGTACGGATCCACGCTGTGCTTTTTTATTAAACCAGCTCAAAAATCCAGTCTTAGAAGCGCTAGATAATTTAGAAAATTTAGAGGGCAAAGCTAATTTTAAATTAGCCCGAACTATTATTTTGGATTTATTAGATTTAATTAAAGATAAAAAAAGCTATTTAAGTTTATTAGTGGCTAATACCCGTCAAATCAGCCGCTTATTATATTTTTTAACCCAAAGTCATTTTTTAAAAAATTTGGTCTTTCAATGTCCCGGGCTTTTGCCTTTATTTTGGGTTCAGGGGGAATCTCAACCGCGTTCTAAAAGTGAATTAAAGCAATATCTAGACCAGCATTTAGAAAGCCTAGAAAATCTAGAGTTAAAACTAGCGTATTTAAAAGAGCAAAGATTATTTCAATTATGCCGAATTGCGCTCAGTGACCTGGAGAATCAATATCCCATCATGCGGATCAGTGATTTTTTAACTGAGTTAGCTGAAGTGATGGTTGATATATCTTGTGAGCTGGCTTGGCATGAAATGATTGAGCATTTTGGCTTTCCCGCAGGGATTCAATCTGGAAAAGATCCAGGGTTTGCAGTGATTGCTTATGGAAAGCTAGGAGGCCTGGAGCTGAGTTACACATCAGACTTAGATCTGGTCTTTATTTATCAATATGCTGAGGGCGTTTCCAGTGGTGAAAGAGGTCTCTTGCAAGAAGAGTTTTATAGTAAATTAACCCAGAAATTTTTGGGTTTTTTACAAGATTTATATTTTATAGATTTAAGACTAAGACCCAATGGCCATTCTGGCTTATTAGCCTGTTCTATTCAGACATTTTCTCACTATCAGCATGAGAGCGCCTGGACTTGGGAACATCAGGCTTTGTTAAAAGCGCGGCCTATTTTTTCTAATCTGGATTTAAACGCACATTTTGAACAAATTAGATTAGATATTTTGTGTCTTAAAAGAGATAAAGAATTATTAAAACAAGAAGTGTTAAACATGCGTGAAAAAATGCGGGGAAATAAATTAAAAAAAGAGAGCAAAGATAGTAAAGAGAGTAATAAAGAAAATTATTTAGATTTAAAGCAAACCCAGGGTGGTTTAATAGACATTGAATTTTTAGTTCAATATTTGGCTTTGTTATATGCCCATCAATACCCTGTTTTGGTGCGATATACCGACAATATTCGAATTTTAGAAAGTTTGTGTGTACAAGAAATTTTAAGCAAAGAAGACAGTGATTTTTTAATAGAAACTTATCGCCAATATAGAAATTTTTTACATCGAGAAGTTTTGCTAGGCAAAAATTTATATAAAGATTTATTTCAAGCACAAAGAGCTAGGGTCTGGGATTTGTTTCGTCGTTATTTAAGGTAGTGTTTAAATAACTGTGTCACCTCTTAGAAATTGTTATTATTTTTAACATAAAGAGAGGTAAACATGGACAACAGTAAAATAGATTTTTCAAATTTTGATTTTAATGACTTCAAGATTAACGCATTGGGCCAACTGAAGGCAGGCCAGCCTTTAACAGGCAAAGGTGGGATTTTAACGCCTTTGATCAAGCAGCTTTTAGAGTCGGCACTTGAGGGGGAGATGGAGTCTCACTTGCAGGAATGCCGAACTGACGGAAATTCAAATCGACGAAATGGTAAAACAACAAAATCGGTAAAATCTGAGTCTGGTGTTTTTGAGCTGGAAACCCCACGAGATCGTGAAGGCAGTTTTGAGCCTGAGATTGTTAAAAAACGTCAAACCGTTTTAAACGAATCTCTGGATAATAAAGTCCTGGGGCTCTATGCCATAGGAATGAGCTATGAAGCCATTAGCGAACACTTGGCAGAAATGTATGGACTCGAAGTCTCCTCAGCCAAAATCAGCCTGATCACTGACAAACTTTTGCCTGCCATTACTGAGTGGCGTAACCGGCCTTTGGAGTCGGTCTATCCGATCGTATTTTTAGACGCGATGCATTTTAAAGTTCGAGTGGAAGGCAAGGTCGTGAGCCAAGCTTTTTACACAGTATTGGCGGTTACGAAAGAAGGCCCCGTTGAAAACTGCAGAAATTTAGCGCGATAAAAACAAAAAAATTTATAGAGGCAAAAAATGCTCATTTTTTTGAATTTTTATGCGAAAAGTTTCAATTTAGATCGCGAATTTCAATAATTAATTATGACTTCCCGTTTTTCAGACGGAGTTTTCCTAGGCCAGCTCTAAATCCGGAATATCCAAAATTAATAAGCGCTTCAAATTAAACGCGATCGCTTGCATGAAGGCCGTGAATTGATTCTT
>Ga0214919_10000293_pt1 | contig 85389 bp, 84 predicted proteins | sample LL1503_MetaG_FD_177994 | JGI IMG/M metagenome (GOLD analysis project Ga0214919, IMG submission 177994) | Freshwater microbial communities from Lake Lanier, Atlanta, Georgia, United States - LL-1503 | ecosystem: Environmental > Aquatic > Freshwater > Lake | place: USA: Georgia | collected...
TTGGCAGAATCTTTGAATGTTTTGATTTTTGTATTAATATACAAATTATCTAATAGTTCAATTATGATGTCATCTACAATGCCGTAAATAATTAGACTCTTCTTGTTATGCACGACTATTTGGATGCCATATACCTTTAAATGAAAGGGCTTGACTTTTATGCTGACATCCATTGAATCCAAATTCTTTGATTTTTCAGATAATGATAGTGTTGCCCCTGCTTCATCTGATGAACCCTTGTTAGTATTCGTATTTAAAATCTTGTAACTAGTCGGATGGAAATATTTTTTTAGAAGCTCGAATTTCTGCTTCTCTAATTCCGAAGTAGCGTAAGCGTTTATAGAATTGTTGCCAAAACATATCCAGAGTAAATCCTCAAATAGTTCGGTTCCGTAGATCTTGAATAAGCTAGATAGTTCGTTATTGATATTCTGTAAAATATTGATTGCATTATCGGTGTTTTCTTTTTCTAAAGAAATCTTACCGATATCTTTAATCATCTTACTTAGCTCAAATAATAAGTGAATGCAATTATTTACTTCACTTACACCTAAAATATCTAACATTTTGTTTTTTTGCACATGCAAAATGGTTTTCTGAATGACGTCCTCGAAGAAGACGATTTTTTTAGAAATAAGAGATATGATGTCATTTGACACTTTTTTTTCAGTAATTTTTTGTGCCATTATTGTTTATATATATATTTAATACAAGATACTTCGTTAAAAAAATACCTTGTTTATACTTTGTTAAAAAAATATATATTTGCAATCGTATTAAACACTTATTACCATATATAACAAACATGGGTATTCCTAGCTACTTTTCCTATATTGTTAAAAATCATATAAAAATCATCAAAAAATATGAAAAAAACGTCTTAAAGATCGACAATTTATATTTGGATTGCAACTCGATCATTTACGACGCTTACAGTAAAATGACTTTTGAAAAGCTGGATGAGACCATTGGTAAATCCATTATTAGGCAAGTGATTGCAAAAATTGAGTATTACATTGAAACAATAAGCCCTTTAAAGACCGTCATTATTGCCTTCGATGGTGTCGCGCCTGTTGCCAAGTTGGAGCAGCAGCGTCAGCGCCGTTACAAGTCCGCGTATCAGAATGAAATTTCAAAGCAGATTTTTAAAAAGACAACATCTGATGCTTGGAATACAGCAGCGATTACACCTGGAACCATTTTCATGTCTGAATTGAATAGCATGGTAAAAGAGCATTTCTCGGCAGAGCACTTTTCTAAGTTTACGACCACTAAGGTTACGACCACTAAGGTTACGACCGCTAAGTTTACGACCACCAATGAATCTAAAGATCCTCTTCTGAATATCATCGTCAGCGGCAGCAACGAGGCCGGCGAAGGTGAGCACAAATTGTTCGACTATATTAGAAAACATAAAGAGAAGCATGCGTCTGAAACCACCGTAATTTACGGCTTAGATGCAGATCTTATTATGCTCTCGATTAATCATCTTCCGCTAAGCCCCATGATCTACTTATTCAGAGAGACACCGCATTTCATTCAATCTATTGACTCAAGTTTAGAACCTGATGCCAACTATTTCTTGGATATACCGGAACTAACAAGTGAGATCATTAAGCATTTGAATAATGATCAAAGCTTGGATTCGCTAAAAGCTTACAATAAGGTCTACGATTACATTTTTATCTGCTTCTTTTTAGGAAATGATTTTTTGCCGCACTTCCCTGCGTTAAATATCCGCACCGGAGGCATAGACAAGATGCTAAATGCATACAGAGCGACGATAAAATCGGATGAGAATCTAACCGATGGTAAAACGATTAATTGGGCCAATGTAAGAAAACTGATATCTTATTTAGCAAAATTAGAAGAAGTATTTATTTCAAATGAACATAAAACCCGAGATTATAAGGAGCGCAATGCAAGACATATTCATATCAATGCGAACAAGACAACAGTGGCGGATGATGAATTCAAAGCATTCGAAAATTCGCCACAAACCGAAAGAGATTTAGAGAAATATATCAATCCATTTAAGCCATATTGGCAACAACGGTATTACAGAGGTCTACTCGGTATAAAATCGGATACAACCGGCGAACTAACAAAAGATGTAGCAATCAATTATTTGCAAGGGCTGGAATGGACAATGAAATACTATACGACAGGATGTGCGGACTGGCGCTGGCAATATAAATACAATTATCCGCCTTTATTACAAGACTTGATTAAATATGTGCCACTATTTACAACAGAGTTTGTTCCTGTAAAGCCATTCGATCCGGTTACGGAAATAACGCAATTATGCTATGTCTTACCAAAGACAAGTTTACATTTGTTGCCGAAGGGTTTAGGGCAAGCATTAATTGCAAACTTTAGCGATTGGTATCCGGATAATTGCGAATTTGTTTGGGCTTATTGTAGGTATTTTTGGGAGTCACATGCGGTAATGAATGAAATAGATGTTAAGGAACTAGAACACTATTTAAAGACGAATAAACACTTGTTTGTTTAGAAGCGAAGCGACTTTTAAAAGTTATATATTATAATTTATTATCATAATATATAGTGCAATGACCCTTAGTCTTAAAAGAAAAAGTAAAAAATATAATAAAAGAAACAAGTGTAAAGTTACGAGGAAAAAGAAAGTCAGGTTTACGAGAAAAAGTTTGAGAAAAAAAGGCGGTATGTTTTCTCCCACCAGATCAAACAAAAAACGACCCCAAGATATATCAATATTACCAGTTCCACAAATAAAACTAGGTATTTTACCTAATCAAAAACGATCAAAAAATGAGAATCCACAGTTTTGTGTAATTGGAGCTGATTATTTATTTAGTCAAGATTATAAAGATATTGTAGATTATTATCAAAAATTATCTCGAGGATCTAAAGAAAAAAAACCATTAAAAGATTTATTCGATTCTTTTGAAATTGAAAATAGAGCTGGAAAAGTGCGATGTGAAAGTGGTTATTATACATTTTCAGAATTACCTAGTCCTACAGAACAATCGCTAACTGATAAACTTTTAAAATTTGTGGTTGTTGAAAATAATGAAACTCATGAGGCTATGGTATTACAATCATATGCAAATATGTTAAATTATGATTATGCAGAGGAATTTTTTAAAAAATGGATCGATCGATCATCATCTAAAATTTTTATTAGAAAAAAACCAAAAATAGTTGTGCTTCTTACACGAGAAAAAATATCTGAAATTGAAGGAGATTCTAGATTTACATCAAGATTAGTCAATGGTAATTTATTATTAACAAAATCATATTATCCTCAAACTTATGATGCAATCATATATGAATTTTTTTTTGGAAAAAGATTTGATATGGCTAATACAGTAGTTGTATGTCCTACTTATGAAATACCTCATTCAGCTATAGCAGCCAATTATAATGGCGAAAAAGAATTGAAAACATCAGAAGATGGTAGGGAGGTTGCAGTATATGCTGGTCTTGAAGGCGTATTTTATCACGGCGATCCAAATAATACTTTATATTTTGTTATTGGTAATTTAAGTGGTCATTATAAAACACCAAAATCTCGAATGGAATTTGTAAAAACGGTCTTAGAACAATATGGTTATACAAATATACGAATCATAGAAGATCCAAGTCCTCCAAGTCCTCCAAGTTCAATAGATTCAGATGATAGTGATGCACCAAGAGAAGAATATAGACGTTTTATTACTAATGATCCTAGAATAACTAATTTTGAAGAAGCTCTAGCTCGCCTAAATGCAGCAGATACTACTCCAGTTCAAGTTCCTGTAATGCAAGGATTTTCTCAAGAAGAAGAAATGGACATATAATCCCCTTAAAACAACAACTAGAAATCGATAGGACCTCGATTCAAATAGTTTAGTATTTAGACATTTATTTGTATTATTTATTTAATTATTTTATTCTTTGTTATATACTGAATAAAATATTTGCTTATTGTATAAGATATGGATCAAGATGAAACTCAGGAAAATCTTATTGCAGGGTTAAAGGTTAATTTACAAGGGATAAGAAGGCCAAATGGTTTACCAATGGATCCAGTCATCATAGACCAAATAATAGCATTAATGCAAATGTTAAATCAAACAGATCCTGTAAATTGGTCTTTTGAACAATGCGATAGATTTGTTGCTAGACTTTCTGCAGATATTACAAATGATGTGCTGAACTCAAACCAAATAGACGAATTAATGATAATAATGGCTCAAGTTGCAAATGCACGAATTATACCAGAAGGAGAATTAAGTGTAGGTCGATATCGTAGAGGAATTCTTTATTTATTAGCAACAGGAGTATCCTTTGCTGTATTAGAAAAACTTGCTCCTGGTGCACTTTCATTCATTTTAGATTCAGCCAATGCCTTGTTTTTGGCCTTAATAGCTCAAAAAATTCCAGAGAAAGAAATTGCTACTGAAGTTACTAATCCATTTCCTTTTTCAACTGGACATTTTGTTGCTGCAGCTGCTACTGCAGGTGCAAATGCAGGCTCTTATTTAATTAGAACAGCATTCAATGCATGTTCTTATGTTGCAGGAGAATGTGCTCGTGGGCTTCCTGGAGCTGCTAAACTAGCAGTAAATGAGATTCCCGATTGTTTAAAATATGGATCACAACTCCTTGCTTTTGCACTTGTAACAAATCTAGCTACTAAAGCAGTAATCACTACAGGAAAAATGGCACAAAAAACTTATGATATTGTTACTGGATGCGAAGATAAAGCAATTGCAGATTGGATTGAAGGCGGTGGACCACGACGAGTCAAAAATGCTATAATAGGTGCCGCAAATGATATAACAGATGCCGCACAGAATTTTGTAGCTAATACAAAAGCAGCAGTTATAGATGCATTCAAAGATATGAATGAAGTAAATCTCAGTATGAATGATGGCAGTATACCACCTAATCGTTTCGCAGATCCTCATGTTAATGATGTAATTTCACAGTGGTTAGAACAATATATTTCACATTTTCAAGGAGATAAGTCTGTTCATTTAGGTAAATTAATGTCAATATTATCTACGATAGATTTCGATCATGGTGAAGAAGCAAAAGAAACAAGTATAAATACTGTAGCTGTAAAATTAGATGTTGACCCCAATGACCCAAATTTTAGAGCTTTAATAGCTGCATACACATTGGCTACACATAAACAACTAATTAAAAAAACTGGGTCTCTCAGAAAGTCATATAGAGAAGATACACAACCACAACCACAACCAGAAACAATAAAAAGATCAAAGTCTTTAGGGAACAATGTGCCTTCAGATCCTATTAATCCATTAGTAACACGTTTTCATGCGACGCTGAATGAAAAAGCAGGTCCTAAAAGACCTTTTTCAGATCCTTTTTCAGTTAAATCACAAACAGAGCTATACCCTGCATTAGAAACAGAATTGGAAGAAGTGGGATTGCGTAACGCCAGGTTTACTAGAGCATCAAAATTTTCTGACCTACCTGTAATTCAAGTTGTCGGTAATTATCCTCTAGATGTTCAGGAAGCATTAATAGGCGTTATTAAAACAACTTCAACTAGTATACCCAATGATTATACTTCCAAAGAAAAAGAAAAAGCAATTAAGAAAAATACTATTTCTTATTTGGCAGCAATTGAAACATTTCTTCAAGGAAAACCTAGATCACCTAAATCATCAGGTGGCCGCAAATCAAGACGTTATAAAAAGAAGCGATCTACTTTAAAGCGACGCGGATTAAAGAGACGAAGAACTCGAAAGGGTAAGAAGAAGAGACATACTCGAAAACATTAAATATACATAATAATTTAATACAAAATAAATGTAATATTAAATTATTAGAAAACCATTTTAGAAACTAGTTTCTTTAAAAAAAGAAAGGGAAAGAAGATCCAACTAACAAAGTTATAAACAGTAGAAACCGACGAATAAATAACAGCCAAGCCACCAATAGTAATAACAGCAGATGTTACAGGATTACCGAAAAATATCTTCCAAATGCTCCGCAAGAAATCATAAATGCCCTGTAGGCCGCCAACTGTGACACCCTCTGGCAGCGCAATGACAGCTCTAGTAATCATTTTTGTTGTCCGTTTTAGCGGCCCATAGATATACAATGCAGCAAAAGCATCAAATTCGTTGCCATTCAATTCGTTCTGCAATACATCATTGGTGACCTTTTGGTCTGAGACAGATCGTGCATTTAATATCTGATCCGAATGTTTTATTAAATCAAGTTCTCGCTTTAAAGCATTTAGCCGCACTTTTTCTGAAATACTTCGCTGCAAAATAGGAAAGTCTTTTATCAAAAGTTGGTTTTTCAGCTCGACTAATTCAGAAACCTTACTAGAAATATACTTCTGTATTTTCGGAAACGACATGTCCATTTTTGTGAAACTTGTTAGCTCAAAGACAACAAGTTGTTCCAATTTTAATGCCACTATTTTTAACGCTTCTAGTTGCTCTAAGACATTATCTAAGCCTATATTTTTACCTTTAGTCAAGTCCTTGGATATTTCTTCCTCTAGAAAGTTCATGTAATCTACAAAATACTGATAGTTAATTTTGTCGCCGACAATGGTTATAAAAATTTGATCATTTCCCATATTATTTGTTTGCTTTTCGCTTCTGTAATCAAAATGCAAAGAGAATGTATTGATGCAGTAAATTTTCGAATAAGTGAATAGAAGATCGGAATCTAGTTTAACTTCATTAGAAGCCGGCAAACCCGAGTCATCTGAAGCCATCAATACGCTTACGGGAGGAACAAAGTCACCGGTAACAAATGCGGCTGCTGTTGCGAAGAAAAAGGCGCGACTTTTTGGATTCGGGTTCGGATTCTGAACATTTTCTTCCGCGGCCTTTTCTAAAAAGACACCATGCTGCTTCACAGAATCGACTGCATCCAAGCAGTAAGACTTGCTGAACTCAGAGAAATCGTGTAAAGCGTCATTTACACCCATAAAATAGGAATTTATCGGATCATAATCCTCGTGCAAAATCAGAGCCAAATTCCTAAAAAAAGAACCTGAATTGCCACTGTATTTTTTAGTGAAAACAATGGACGAATAAGATATTTTGTTTAGCGAACTAACAAAACTGACTAATTCATTTTTTGATATTTTTCTACTATTTGGTTTAACAATTTTTTTAAAATTTGAAACAGAGAATATTTCGTCTAGCGAATAATTTAGTGTCGGATTTACATTAATTTTTGTTATTTGGTTATCTGTTCGGGTTATTAGCGAAGCACTAACAAAATAAATAAGAGTTATAAATAGAAACATAATTTATGTTAGTTAAATAGGTTTAAATAGTTTTACAATATATTTAGAATTATTTAAATCTAATTCTAAATATAAACTATTATAGGTAAAACTACAAAATTTATTTTATACACGGTGTATAATATAATTCAATGGAACAATATGGATCAAGACAAAACGAAATGTCAAGAGGTGGATCAACGCCCTCGAAAACAGTCATTACGCATTTCAGTAGTCGTCACGACTTCCATCGGCTCTTAGAGAACAATCCTGGGCTAATTATTATCAAGTTGGGAGCTACCTGGTGCGGGCCATGCAAGCGAATTAAGCCAGTTTTAGACGGATTCTTCGCATCCAGTCCCGACAACGTATTATGCTGCGACATCGATGTTGACGAATGCGCTGATTTGTATTCGTATTTTAAGAGCAAGAAGATGGTGAATGGCATCCCTGTGATCCTTCTTTACAAAAAAGGCAACATCAATTTCTTCCCCGATGACTCGATTACAGGCGCAGACCCGGCAGAGCTTGATAAGTTTTTCAAGCGAGCAGGCCTACATTTGAAATCATTAGCACCTGTAATTGAAAGACAAGGGTTGCTAAGGTAATCCAAATATTTAAACATATTTAAAGATTAATAGTAACAATACCAATGATTAAATCCATGCTACCAAATACGCTTTCTTTATTCTTTTAAGGAGAAAAATAATTAAATCTGTTTAAATAAATCTGTTTAAATAAATCTGTTTAAAACCTACTTAAAGACTTTTCTTGAAAGAGTAGTAAATGAATATAGTTGATCAAACTAATAAATATAACGATCTTATTTCATACCATTTAAAGGAAATTCCAAGCAAGATGTTTATATTTGAGCTGACAAAGTGTTGCAATTATAGCACTCTTGTGTTTCTATATAAGGAAGACAAGGTCACAGATCTGTTTTTACAAGTAGCAAAGCATTTCGGCTGTCAAAAGTTAGTGTCTCTTTATATTCTAGACCTAGAAGGTCAAAAGATGGAGATTCCGTTTAATAGTTATACAACTTTAAAAGAATTTATCAATCAACATAGAAGTATTATGAAGCCGATTTATGATTTACCGTTGCCTGTTGTATATCGAATTTATCTGGATGATGGACATGAACATCTTCATACGCATTAATTATTCAAATAAACTATTTAACTTATTATAACTATCTGGTGTGTATAATTTACAAATTCGATGTGTAGTTTTTTTTGGGACACATCCATCGCTTTTAGTGCATACTTCTAGACATTCATTCATTTTTTTGATCCATATTATGTTATTTTCATTAATAACTTTATTCTCGTCTGTTTTAATATAAACATTTTTATTTTCCTTTTCCATTTATAGATATAGTTGATAAATTGTATCTATATGGTTTTAATATAAAGACATAATTAGCAAAATATATAAAAACAATGAATAAAATATTCATAACAAGCTTTTCATCCTTTATTAAACATAGAGATTTACTGGCATGTATTAATTGTGTTCATTTTATTGAAGATAAATCAAATTATCCATATGATCCACCACCTAGTGACGAAAAATATGGAAAATGTAAATTATTTGGTAAGCAAAATATGGTTACAGGAACCATAAATAATGAATACGCGTCAATATGTCGTTACAATGAAGCTATCTGCGGAGAAAAAGGGAAGCATTTTACTAAGAAATAAATTTTCAAATAAGTTTTACTAAAGTTATAAAAAAGCATTTAAATATAAATTCATTTTGTATAATAATACAATATGAATTACCGAAATCAGGAAGTAAATTGTTTTAAAGGGAATAATGCTTGTCCGAAAGCCGGTATTAAAATACATGAGCAAGACCTAGGTCGAGACAAATTAAAGACAAGTGCAAGTGCAAATGTGAATGTGAATAACAATGATGATCTATTTAGACCATCTACTGTGAGAACCCCAGTAAATTTCTATCAAACTTCGCTCAACAATTTGGATCTAGAACTAGACCATTATTCGCTAGAAGATTTGTATAAGCTTTTCAATATACCAGAGCATCAGCTGAGCGAGCAATCACTCAGGTCGGCAAAACAAATCGTCTACAAAATGCATCCGGATAAGTCGCAGCTAGATCCGAAATATTTCCGCTTCTTTTCCGCAGCATACAAGCGAGTCTTTAGCATTTTCGAATTTCAGAACAAGTCGCTAAATAAACGTCCTGCAACTGACGATTTCTACGACGACAGCAACAAAGACATTTTGAATAATATGTTTGAACAAAATAAGACGCTAAAAGATCCCAAGAATTTCAATAGCTGGTTTAATGAAAAATTCGAAAAACATAGTAGTAAAGATGACGAACAAACAAATAAGGGTTACGGTGATTGGCTCAAGTCGGATGAAGGATTGTATTCAGTAAACGATAATATTACAAAAGCAAATATGAATGAAGCGTTTGAAAAACAAAAGAGGCAAATCCAAGCACTCACTACATATCAAGGTGTCAACGAATTAAATTCATCATTTAGTGGAAGTTTACTGGGGGATCAATCCGATAACTTCACAGGATCAAATGGCGCACTAGGCTACACGGATTTAAGACAAGCGCACATAGAAAGCGTTATACCGGTCACACAAGATGACTATGACAAGATGCCGAAATACAAATCGCTAAGTGAATACAAGGCAAGGCGAGATAACGTAGACGTTAGCCCATTATCGAAACAAGAGGCGGAACGGATGTTATTGCAACAAGGGCAAGATCTAGAAAAACAATCCGCTGCCCTCGCATACAAATATGCACAACAATTAGAAAGATCAAAGCAAAATAACCAATCCTTTTTCACAGATTTAAGACAAATAAAAAGATAAAACTAACAATTTACAATTTATAATTTATAATTTATAATTTGTTAGTTATCCAGGAAGAATAGTTTGCCAAGTTTCTATTTTATTTTTAATTATGTAAATACCAGAAATAGTTAGCAAACAAATTTCAGTAGAAGACCTTGTAATCATGGGTGTATCTTGAGTTTGTATACTATAATATAGCCACATAGAAGAAGAAGAAATACTTAAAATACAGAATAATAAGGATAAACTATTGACGCTTTTATTTCTGTATAAGAGAAACATAAAAATAAATCTACCGATAATAGATATTGATGTTGCTGTATATGGTAAAAAATGTAAGTTATTTGTGTTCATTAAATAATATCAACTGTTGTTTTTATATATTTATAACTATGTAAAAACATAGAAACAAATATAGAAACAAATATAGAAACAACTAACAAAATATACAATAAATGGATTATACAATAGTGCAATATTTTTATGATAAAAAATGTCTGCCAATGGAATTAATTCAAATCATTTTGAGATACACTTACGAGCCTCAGGCATCCATTTTGTTAGAAGATATTCGACATTATTATTGCAGTTTAAACGAAATAACAGAAAAATATTACAACTATTTTAATGAATTTGAACCTGGAGAGCATTTAAATTGGCTAGAAAATAATATCGTAAGATATGCTAACAATGATAGAGCGACCAATTTAGGCCCTCATATAAAAATACTAGACATTCTTGATCGAAGTTTTATGAATTTGAAACTAAAAGCGTTGCCTATTTACAAAACTCGATCATTAAGTGTAAAAACCATGATCAATATATTTTGGGGTCTATTTACTATTAAAGAGAGGAATGAATTCGCGACTTTATATTTGGTCGGTTCGTGGGGGGATTTTGAACTTGAAGGAAATATTAAAAATATAATAATATAATATATGTTAGTTGCAAATTATATTATTCTAGTTATAATTATTATCGCATTAGGAATACTTTATCAGAAGTATTGTGAAAAACAATCATTAATAATGCCGGGAGATAGCTACGAAGAAATTAAGAAATATTTGTTAAATGAATCCTCTTTAGCTAAGAGTAAAAAGCCGATCTTGTGGGTCCATGTCCCGCATGAATATAATTCACGTGGTTGGCTGAGCTTCGGGTCACGCAGTTCATTCGAATTGAACCAGCCATACCTGTATTTAACAGTTAGAAGCATCATCAAGAACTGTGATCAGTCTTTCTATATATGCATAATTGACGACAAATCGTTTGCTAATTTGATTCCAGGTTGGAATATCGATCTAACACTTGTCGCAGACCCTATTCTGTCCAATATAAGGCAGCTTGCCATCGCAAAGTTGCTCTATGCTTACGGCGGTGTTCATGTGCCTGTTTCGTTCCTTTGTTTTAAGGATTTAATCGGGCTTTATGAGAAGGGCACGAACGGGGACACCATGTTTATCTGCGAAAATGTTTGCACAAATATTACTTCGACGACGGATATGTTCTGCCCGGATGCGCGATTCTTCGGCGCCAAGAAAAACAATGATATACTGTTGCAGTATATTGAATTCATGCAGCGCCAAATATCTGACGACTATACAGCGCAGACCGAATTTCTAGGCGACTTTGACAGATGGTGCAATAAAAAGATATCTTTAAAGCAAATGCGATTAATACCGGGAACCGATGTTGGCACAAAAACGGTGGATGAGGCTCCCGTAACCGTAGATACTCTTTTGAGTGAAGATTATATCCACTTTTATCCGAAGATGTATGGCATTTGGATCCCGGCTGACCATATTTTGAAACGCAGAAAGTTCGAGTGGTTTGCGCGCATGTCGCCTGAACAAATCTTCCAAGGTAACTTCATATTGGCCAAGTATATTGTCTTGGCGACGGCACCGGACTCAAAGATGGGTATTATTGAACCAATGGAGAATCAACCAAACTGGATAGACTTTTGGAAGGTGCCGCTAACAAACAAGACTTTGAATGTGTGGGGACCCATGCCGCAAAATTTGGGTAACAATGTTCCTCGTGCAAAAAATCCTGGAAACTTACCTTAGATAACAACTTGTCGCGCCATTAGAGAACCAAGATGATATATGGTAACGACACAGAAATTCTAATTGATATTATAAAATCGCAATGCAACAATGTCCAAACGATCCGACACAATGCATGAACATGTGGAACATATTTGCCTGCATATTATCGTCTGAAAAGCAAAGACAGCTATGTAAATAGCCATAATAATACAAGACAATAGTAGAAAGAAATGTAACCACAATTGCTGAAGATAAGAAATACTGTTTTCTAGTGAATTTATCATTAGATGAAATATGCTCTTCAAGTTTTTTATAAAACAAGTATCCACCATAAAATACAATGCAATAAATCACGATTTTATCAAGAACATTTGTTAGCAAATTATAATGCGAATGATGTAATAAAGATGTAATTAAAAGAGCGCAAAATAAGCCAGCATATAACTGATATCCATGATATAATGCAACTAAAACATTGATTATAAAGACAAAACTGGAATAAAACATGGGATTATATGGTTCACAATCATACACCTTTTGATTTAGATAATCTATTATATCTTGATACATGGATATAATAAATTTACATAATATTTTACAAGATTTAATCAATTTCGTTACCATTAATATACACACTATAATTAGTCCAAATTTCCCTGCAAGTAGGACAAGTTCTTAAAGTTGGACTACGTTGCCCTAACCATTGTTTAAGAGCGGATTCCAAAAAATGAATATGGCAATTTGAACAAGTCATATATTTTTCATATGCTACTATTTCATCATGTGTAATATTACATACATTTCGCTCAGGATTAATGGGTTCATAAATAAGAGAACCATTTGGCACAGGGTAGATTACTGCACTTGTATTATAAACCATGGTTGTTGTATGCGGATTGACAAGGATACTACTAGGAGGACCGGTTCTGCCAGGAGGACCAGTTCTTCCACTATTGGAAGCTAAATTTGAATTAATATAATTATATGAATCATAGGATTGATTATTAATTATATAGTTACCCGACATGTCAAGCATGCGAACATTAGGAGGTGTTCCTACGATAGGCTGAATAGGATGATCATATACAGTGTTCTCAATAAAAGCCGGTCTATAATCTATACTTAATCCACCCAATCCATGAGCTTGACGAAGATGGTTTAAATACACATTATGTATAATTACCTTAGTCTGATCTCTTGAAAACTGAAGACATATAGTAGAATTTTGAAGCCGGGACAAATTAATAGCTCCTGAAAATGAATTTATACTTCTGTCTAGAAAATCAGTGCAATCATTGAAAGGCATATAAAGTAATTTATCAGACAATTTAATACATGTGTTTGAAATTAAATATCGATCATAATCAAATCTTAAAAGATTATTCAAATAAAATTTAATAGATGTTAGATCCGCGACAGGACATTCAATTAGGAATCCCTTAGTAGGTCCATTTAAAATATTGGTTTGAATTTGAAAAGATCGTTTATTCGATAAATCATCATTGGGAACAGGTATATATATGGTGCCAATTTGTTGGATTAATTTTGTGTTATTATTTATATTATTAGAAATTCGAGATCGTTCGGATTCATCATACATATACACTTTTGTTATTAAACTAAAACTAGTTGAATAATTACTAATTTCATGAGAGTCAATTAGTAAAAATGATACATTAGAATATAATAATTCGATCATATTTATTTTATCGAATAAAGACTCAAAAGGAACTCGAATGTATAGTTTTTCATTGTGAAGCTCAACGTGATTTAATTCACGCAGCAAAGAAAGCGGTAATTGAAGCACAGTTTGTTCCGAAATTTGCAAAACAAGACGTATCTTGTGAAAAAGCTGACAAATATTATAAATATATTGAGAATCGTTAATGTTTTGTTGTCGATTTTGATTTGGATGCAAATTAACGACGAGTGTGTGTGGAATGTAACCGTCAAAATCACGTTGCAAACTTAATAATCTATTGTTGCCGTAATTTACAAAATTTAATACCTTTGTTCCTACCGCATAATTTGCATTTGCATTTGTATTAGAATTTACAAGTAGTTGCGAAATCATACCAAAATTAATATTATCATTTGAAGACATGTTTATAAATAATATAATACCGCTTCTTAGATTTAAGTTGGTTTAATATAGTTTTACTAACAATTTTACTAAATTTTACTAACAATTTACTAAAATTTTTGAATAAATATTTAATTATTGATTAATATTGATTAATATTTTTCTACTTGCTCCTGAATTGGCCTTTTTATTTGTATGAGATATGTCGGTAATTTTTTTAATTAATTTATTTTTTCTAGTATTATCTATATCGCCTGAATACAATTTAGCTACCAAATTTTCCGGATCCAATGTTTCGCATATTAAATTATTTACATTCATTATGGAATATTTATCTAACAAAACATTATACAGAGGCTCACCATTGTATCTAACTTTTGTTACCTTATTGTTATGACCAATAAATTTATATGCTTCAATCATTTTTCCTTTATAATATAGTTTATGATCTTTTGATATCATTGTCTTTTCACTAGGATAATTTGTAAAAATAGCGTCTTTATCAAAACACACCAAATACTCATCTAAACTTTTTGTTTTAGTAATGGCTATAATTTTATTATTATTTATACTATGAATACTTGGGTTAATTTTACTTATTTCTATATTTCCTTGGTCTGTTAGGATTAATGTATCTGCAGGAAAACATATATTTGAAATCGGAATGTTTTCTAACCCTAGACCATTAGATCCAGATCCAGGAACAGGCTCTAATGGTAAAGTATAACTATATATTGTGCCGTCACCACCTAGCCCACCAAGTAGCAAATTTGAATAAGAAGTGCCATACAATTTATTACCAATAAGAAGAAAATCAGTTATTGGATTTATACTATCATTATTAGTATTAGTATTACCAAAATTATATAAAATGTTATAATCATAATCGGGACCCGCCGATGATGGATTAATACTGAATAATGTACCAAAACCACCGGCAGCTGTAGATAGACTATTAGACCCGCCATTGGTTGTAGTGCCATAAAGTTTATTACCATAATTAATTAACACTGTTTGAGGAAGTGATCCATCATTCGGAACGGAGCCAAAATTATGTAAAATAGAATAATTATTAGCATTAGCATTTATGTCAAATTTAAATAATACACCATCACCATTAATAGTATCTATAGTTAGTTTTCCGCCATAGTTTGTTGTGCCATAAAGTGTTCCATTGACATTGACTAACCCGGATTGAGGATTCGCGCCGTCACTGACAATCGAGCCAAAATCATATAATTTATGATAACTCGAGTTTGATATTTCATAACTAAATATTGTGCCTGTAGTATTATTACCACCCGCACTTGTTGTGCCATAAAGTGTTCCATTGACATTGATTAACCCGGATTGAGGACTCGCGCCGTCACTGATAATCGAGCCAAAATTATATAATTTTTGATAATTTGAGCTTGATATTTCATAACTAAATATTGTGCCTGTAGTATTATTACCACCCGCGATTGTTGTGCCATAAAGTGTTCCATTGACATTGACTAACCCGGATACTGGATTCGCGCCGTTAATGCCATTCAGGTCAAAATCATATAATTTTTGATAATTTGAGCTTGATATTTCATAACTAAATATTGTGCCTGTAGTATTATTACCACCCGCGCTTGTTGTGCCATAAAGTGTTCCATTGACATTGATTAATGAACATATGGGTGTATTACCATCATTCGGAACGGAGCCAAATGTATGTAAAATTGAATAATCATGTGTTTCTATATCATAACTGTATATTATGCATGAATCAATCCTGCCTACTCGTAATCCACTTGTTACCCCATAAAGTTTGGTTCCAATTTTAACCAATCCCAAAAGAGGTCCTTGCCCATCGCCGCCTAAAGTATAATCTACATCAAAAGTCCATAAAATATCTGTCATAATATATTATAATATTTAAATACTATTTGATATTCAAAATTTAAATTTCAAATAATAAATATTATAAAAACAATTTAAATGCAACATTATATAATTATATAACCAAGAACAATGACATATCCCGACAGCTATTTAACCCTATGTATTGAGGAGAGAGAAGAGAATAATTACGCAAATATTATTAACCGATTATTTCTAGCATATGATATTGAGCAAGAGTCGTATGTGGTATATGGGAAGAGCAACCGAATAGCGGTTGATAATCAGCCTTATTTTTTCAGATGTGAAAAGTCCAGCAACATGTATAAGTTTGTCAAATTTATTATCGGCAAGGACGCATATAGTAGTTATACGCTGTATAATTACAATAACATGCCAATTGATTTGGAAGAGGTAGATTATGATTTTATGGAGGAAAATATGGACATAAGATATGAACTAGCTGCATATGACAATGTTATGCTTACAAAGAAGGACCTTGTAAAGAATTTGCATGTATTAAAGAGTGTGTATAATTTTTTCTAGGATCTAAAAATATGATCTAATAATATTTAAAAATATATATAATATATGATGTCATAGTTCGATTTATCATATTTAATTTGAGATGTATATGTAATCTTATTGAAATTACATATTTGTCGTAAAATAGTAATAAAAGAGTTGTAATTTGTTTTCCGTTCCAGATATTTGCGCTTGGATATGTGATAATATGGTTTACATTCTTCCAAGAATTTAGGTATTGATTCATTAAACATGCCTTTTTTATATGCATTATTATTAATAATGTAGTGCTTTTCTGTTTTAATAGCAATATCTTCAATTAAAGCAAAAAGAAGATCATTAGGTATTTTATTTTTAAAAATTTGAGAGCTCATTTATACTTATATTTATAATAACAGTATATAAATATAATTAGACCGTTTAAGTATGAATATGAAAATACTTAATAACAACCCTTTTCCTAAATAAAAATGTAGATAATTAATTATGTAAGCTAGAAAACATGTTATTAGAAAATAATGCCAGCTCTATTTCGTCTTCATGTATGTTATGAAAAACGGTGATATATTTGCAAATAATAGGAATCACATTGTATTTTTGTTTTTCTGTTAGCAAGACCGTGTTTTTAACAAAAAGGAAATAGTTATCTAAAATATCCATGACCGAGTAGCCCTTATCATACAAATTATATAAAATACTTACGGCTTTTGTTAGTTGCTTGTCTTTAATTAGTTGAGTATATTCATTAAATATATGGAAACTAATATTAGTGCAAACATTATTAGCCAATTCAAGAGTAATAGGTTGATTTAGCAATTTGAATTTTTCCATGTAGTTGATCAATATTTTGGCGGTGTTATTGCATACATTGAGTATAAACTGTTCCGCGTCACTGTCAATAGCAATATTTTCAGCAATCTTTATTTTGTGCATGATAGTAGTCAAATTTTCGCGATGCAATGGTTTGATTTTTATGATAATAAGCCGCGATTGTAGTGACTCGATGACCTTTTGAGAATTACTACAGGAAGAAATGAAATGCACATTGTGGCTATATTTGTCAATACAATTGCGAAACACTTGCTGGCTTTGTTCATTGATTAGATCAATATCATCGAGAACAACGATCTTCTTTTTGCCTTTAACCGAAGAACAAGTCTGACAGAATGTTTTGACATCATTGCGATAGTAATTAATCCCCTGCTCCTTTAAGCTATTGATGTGCAATATATTGTCTTCGACCATCAATGAATTCATTTTATAATATTCGCGAATTACCGCATTAAGGAATGCAGTTTTTCCGCAACCAATGTCACCGATGAATAAAATATTCAGATTGTTGATGTTAATAAGAGTGTTAAGGATGTCAATCATTTCGCTATCTGTTTCGAAATCGCTGAATCTAGTTGGTTGATATTTGTTTAAAAAAAGGGGATTATTCATAAAAATAAATAAATATAAATATATACGTTGATAAGTATTTAAGTTTATCTTGAATAATATTAATATATGCAAAATTCACCAAATGTATCTTTTTATAATATATTGGATGTTCCAGAAACAGCGTCAGCAGAAGAGATAAAAAAGGCGTATAGAAAGTTATCGATGACACATCATCCAGATAAGAATGGCAACAGTCAGGAGTCAACAGAGAAATTTCAGAAGATAAGCGAAGCTTATGAAGTTCTAGGCGATACAGAGAAGAAAAAAGAGTATGATATGATGCATAACAATCCATTTTTTAAGATGATGAATCCTAACCAAGGCATGAATATGAATATGAATATGAATATGAATATGAATCCCGTGGATGAATTATTTTCAAGTATTTTTGGGATGCCATTTATGAGCGGGGCAGGTCTAGGTCCAGATATACAATTTATGGGATCAGGTGGACCTAACATCAGAGTATTTCATAATGGACGACCAGTTCATAATGGTGCTAACCAAGGCTTTGGACCAAGTTTTCCTTTTCTTAATTAACAAAAGGCCGCACCAATAACAATGAATATAAATGTGCCAATAGATAAGATCTTAACCGGCACTACGATTCCGGTAGATATAGAAAGATGGATCATTGAAAATGGTCTAAAAGTTTTTGAGAAGGAGACCGTTTATGTTACTGTGCCAAAAGGCATTGATGAAGGCGAGATCATTTTGTTAAAAGAGAAGGGCAATATTATTAGCGACACGAATAAGGGTGATATCAAGATTTTTGTAAAAATAGAAAACAACACGGAATTTAAACGCAGTGGCTTAGATTTAATACTAGAAAAGACAATAACAGTAAAGGAGGCGCTATGCGGCTTCATATTTGAGCTTAAATATTTAACAGGCAAGGTGTATACAATTACGAATAATTCAGGGAATATTATAAGTCACGGTTACAAAAAATTAATTCCGAATATGGGACTAACTAGAGATGGACATACAGGCAATTTGCTTATCATTTTTGATGTGAAATTTCCAGAAAAGTTATCGGACGAGGTTATAAATGCTTTAAAGATCGTTGATTTTTAGACCTTTGCAAATTATTTATATCATTTATAAAACAATATAAATAATTCAATACAATATATTTATCATACTATGACATTTATTCGTTATTTAAAAGGAGCCAAATTTGTTCCATTGTGCACAACCTGCAAACATTTTTTAATATCTGGACCAATTACTACCGCAGAAAATATATTAGCAACTGCTAGATGCAGAAAATCAATTTACAAGTGCTCAGATACAGGTGAAACAAAGTTTGAATATGCGTATATTGTGAGATCAGAGGAGAAAATGTGCGGGCCCAAGGGGATAAATTTTTCGCCTTTGGTAAGAAAAGATAATTAATAAATAATATATATTTATCTAAAAACTACTTAAAGAGATAATATATATTAATATGTGATAGGTAGAACTATCGCCATTTGCATGCTCCTTTAGTTCAGTTGGTTAGAATATTTTCCTTGTAAGAAAAAGGTCTCGGGTTCAACTCCCGAAGGGAGCTAATATTTTATTTATTATTGTAATAAATAAAATACTTATTATAATTGATATATTTTTGAGTTTAAACCTTAGCAATCTACCTCTTTAAGAAGAAGATCCTAAATGCTCATATCTGTTAGTCTTGGCTCGGTGCTTGCGGCTGTGTCTTCGTGTAACACGAATTTTACGGCAATAAGACTTTCTCTTACCGGCTCTTGTGCTTTTGCAACCCTTTGTTGATCGGCAATGTCCTCGATCCTTTCCTCGGCAAGAAGACCCCTTCGTTTGTCTGCGGTAGTGTCTGCGTGCGGATAATGTAGTAGCCATTTTATATATTATAATAACAAAAAAATATTTTTTTGCTAAATCTTTTAAAAAAAGTTGACTAAAAATATATCTAAATATTAAAGTATATGTATATAGTATACAATGCCAAAAACAGCCGGAACAGGAGGACGCACATCAGGTGTTAATTACGCAACCGCATCGATGTTTGACCGCATGTATTGGTCTCTACAGAACGCGCCTAATAAGTTGAGAGGGGCGCAAGTATTTGCAGCAGCATATCAAGCAAATACACAAGGATCTGCGGGATCATTATCTAGATTGGTGCGAGGAACTACTTATAGATTTTAATGCGTTTTAAATGTCTAAATGTAAATATAATTATAGTTCATTAATGGGAAAAACGAGAAAAAATGTTAAACCTAGAAAAGGCAAAACAAAGGATTTAGAAGATTTATTGGAAGAAGATTTATTGGAAGAAGATTTAATAGAAGAAGATTTAGATTTATCAGACACAGATTCAGACTCTGATTCAGGATCTGACACTGAAACATCCATGTCAAAAGAATTAAATAAGATGATGAATGACACGATGGATGGAGACATGACAATGCCAGCAATAGGTCTAGGTCTAATTGCAATAATAGGATTTGCCTTATACAAAGGAATAAATGTAAATGTGTAAATGTAAATGCGTAAATGTAAAAACAATAAACAATGAAAAATATTATAATATAATAATTAAAATAATATTGTAATATACTATAAATGGGAACAGGATCAGGACCAGGAAGAATAAATTCACGAATTTACACGAATTCTTTTGCAGGAAAAAATAATGCAGCATATATGCCTTTTTACTTTTTGCAAGCAGGCAACTCATTCTATGGTCTTACCAAGTCGCAATATTCGCATCAGACATATTACCAATTAGCAGATAATGGTGCAGGAGCTGGTGCGCGTGGTGACAGATGGCTCAGATCGCAAGGATATCAGCCAATAACTTTTATACCACCTCCTTTGATGCGTTAAGACACATTGCTTTTATTATATATATACAATAAAAATGTCATTTGGAAAATATACATATGGGTCACCTAATATACACTGGAATAATGGTAATGCTAAGTTAATAGTAGGCAAATTTTGTTCAATAGCATCAAATGTAAATATATATTTAGGAGGTAATCATAGGACCGATTGGGTTACAACATATCCATTTGGACATATTCATCAAAATACATTTAATAATTTTAATGGCCACGGACATCCATCAACAAAAGGAGACATAATTATTGGCAATGATGTATGGATTGGTAGTAATGTAACAATAATGTCGGGTGTTACTATTGGCGATGGTGTTGTAATAGCAAATAATAGTCATGTTGTAAAAAATGCAGAACCATATACTTTGGTTGGAGGAAATCCAGCAAAATTAATTAAATATAGATTTACACCAGATCAAATTAAAAAACTATTAGAAATTAAATGGTGGGATTGGGATGAATCAAAAATAAATAATTTTACACCATTATTGTGTGATAATAATATTGATGAATTTATAAATCGATCTTCTAATTAGATTAATAATTTTATAGAAATTTTCATTAGATTAGGAATAAATTCTCTCGCAGCTCCGCAAATCCTAGCCGGTCATCATGCATCATATAATAATCTATTTGCTGATTGATCGCTATGAGATTTCTATGCATTGGCTCATACTTTTCTAAATCTAGCTGCCCTTTAATTAGGTCATTGATGTCAAATATATAACTAACTAGCACCGACGTGAGACCATTTTCAAGCTGTAACAAAATATGATTTTTATTAATATTTATGATATTTTGCAGTAACCGGATTAAATGATTTGCAACAGAGGCCAATTTTGGATCATTTGACAAAGGAAATAGCTGCATGATGAATTTTAAATATGTCTGTTTTGTAGCAGATAACTCTTTTATTTTTGTGACAATATCGGGAATAATATTCTCAGAATTATGTTCCTTATTTAAAGATTGATTGCTCATTGTTTATAATAATACTTATCAAATTATTGCTAAATATTATTTCAATTTTTATTTTATATTTTTAACAAAGGGGATCTACCACCGCGATTCATTTTTGTGCTGTGTCTGCCGCCAACACCAACATTCTTTTTAAACATAAATCCTGGAAAAGTAGATCCACCAAACCAGAATTGGCCATTAGAAGGACCAGAACCAAATGCTGATGACATATTAAATATAAGTAAATATAAGTAAATATTTAAACATTAAATTTTACGATAAACTCATATACATCTCCAGATATAGGATCTAATCCTCCTGGAACTGGATATGTATCAGGATCTCTTAATGCTTCTATAATAAATTGAAATGTCCCGTTAACATATACAAGTGTAGTAATAAATTTTTGTATATATAAAATAAATGTGGACGGTCCTTTAATTTGAATAACTGTATTAAATCCTGGTTCAGGTGGTAAATATGTAAATTCACCTGTTATTGTAATAACAGTACCTTTATTGGGTTCTAATTTTGGACACGGTGTATACCCATTAGGATTGTGTGTATAATTACTATACTGCCCTAAAGTTGGTTGACATGGGAAACAGTTTTTTGTATCAGTTCCGTTTCCGATTCTACAAACAGTTGCATGCCTATTTTTTGCTCTGCGATTCGACATGCTAGATGCACCAATACCTGAAGCTCCAGGAGTATATTTGTTGTATAAATAAGTAGCACTATTGCAAGTAATATTGCCACCAGGTGTCATTTTCGTGCTTCGTCTGCCGCCGACGCCTACATTTTTCTTGTATAAAAATCCAGGGAAAGTAGATCCACCAAACCAAAATTGACCATTTGAAGGACCTGATCCAAAAGCTGATGACATATTAATATTAGTAAATATAAGTAAATATTTATACATTAAATTTTATAATAAATGTTAAAACTGATCCGTCTGGGTATGTTCCTGCTGGTATATTATATGCTGCAGGTTGGGCTAAAGTAGTTACGGTTAGAATATCTATACCATTAAAATTAACAACCGTTATTACTTGTAAAAGCAAATAATTTATAATAATTTGTCCTTCTCCACTAAATTCAATAACCGTGTTGTAACCAGGTTCAGATGGTAAATATGTATATTGTCCTGTAACTTCATATCTAGGAATTTTAGGACATTGTGTATATCCATTAGGATTGTGTGTATAATTACTATACTGCCCTAAAGTTGGTTGACATGGGAAACAGTTCTTTGTATCAGTTCCGTTTCCGCTTCTACAAACAGTTGCGTGCCTGTTTTTAGCTCGACGATTGGACATGCTAGATGCACCAATACCTGAAGCTCCAGGAGTATATTTGTTGTATAAATATGTAGCGGAATTACATGTGATATTACCACCCGGATTCATTTTAGTGCTGCGTCTGCCACCAACACCTAAATTTTTTTTATATAAAAAGCCTGGAAAAGATGAACCACCGAACCAAAATTGACCATTAGAAGGACCTGATCCAAAAGCAGATGACATTGTTATAATATATCCACCTTTTAAAAAATCCACCTTTTAAAAGGTGGAGCCAAATTAAAAACAAATTAATCCTAAATATAAATTAATAATTAAAGTAAATAATTTTTTAAATTTACTTTAATTTGTGGAAAAGTTTTGGCTCTATCTTTTACACCTTTAGACATTTAAAACACTGACTAAGGCATTAAAAATACAAATTATATTTATTTATGACAGTTTATTTTTTTTTCATTTTATTATAGTTACTTTTGGGTGCTTTAGGTGCTTTAGGAGCTTTAGGAGCTTTAGGAGCTTTAGGAGCTTTATGAGCTTTAGGTGCTTTAGGTGCTTTAGGAGCCTTAGGTGCTTTAGGTGCCTTAGGTGCTTTAGGAGCCTTAGGTGCTTTAGGTGCCTTAGGTGCTTTAGGTGCTTTAGGAGCTTTAGGAGCCTTAGGAGCTTTAGGAGCTTTAGGAGCTTTAGGTGCTTTAGGAGCTTTAGGAGCTTTAGGTGCTTTAGGAGCTTTAGGTGCTTTAGGAGCTTTAGGTGCTTTAGGAGCTTTAGGTGCTTTAGGAGCTTTAGGTGCTTTAGGTGCTTTAGGTGCTTTAGGAGCTTTAGGTGCTTTAGGAGCTTTAGGTGCTTTAGGAGCTTTAGGTGCTTTAGGAGCTTTAGGTGCTTTAGGTGCTTTAGGTGCTTTAGGAGCCTTAGGTGCTTTAGGAGCCTTAGGAGCTTTAGGAGCTTTATGATCCTTAGGTTCTTTTTGATTATTTATTTTTTCATTAAAAAGTTGTGTTTGTGTTTTCGGTGCACACAAATGTTGGACTGTTACATGTTTAATAATTTCTTGAACCGGATGTTGTATATAAATTGGAACCGCTTGAGGTGTGGGTTGTTGAGGTTCATATGTTAAATAATTTACTAATATTTTATTATTTTGAATGTATAAATTTTCTCTATCTATGTCCTCTTTTAATTGTGTCGGATTAGATTTGTAAAAATCGTGTAATAAAATACGTAATTCATCTTTTCTTAATCGACTAAATCCATGAACATTATTAATTCTACAGAGATCTTTTAATTCTTCAACATTTTTTGTATCAATAAATGTGGAATTGTATTCAGTAATGATATCCATTTATTATAATAAATACATTATACAATATTTTTAAATAGTTTAAAATAATAATATAAATTTCATATAAAATTAGCATTTTAAATGAGAAAAGGTGTAAAATGTGGATTAAGAGATCTTACGAGTCGGAATATCACTCGACACCAAATAAATAGAATTTTCCGTAATGATAATGTATTCTGTTCCCGACTTATAAAACTTCGCAATAGGACTAGTATATTCCTCTGCACTCTTAACTAACAGCTTCTCACCCGACTCTCGCACACCAACAAGGGCCTTCTTATCAACAGATGCAGTCCAATAATCCAACATAATAGGCTTGTCCTCGACAATGGCCAACTTACTGGCATGTTGAAGACTGGTATCGGATGGCAGACGATAAGTGGAGTTGTTTGCAGTCACTGAATGACTATCGGTAGCAACAGAAGCGGGAGGAATAGGAGGGGTAGCAGCAGTAACAGCCTTTTTTTGATCAGAAGTAGACATTATATGTAAAACTAATTTAAAAGTCTTTAAATACTTATTTGACTAAATACTTTAATTAATTAAACCAATTAATTAAATAAAACAATTAATAAAAAGGTTTAATTAAATATTTAATTTCATGTATAAATATAATGAAACCGCCTGCAACCGAATATAGTCAATATTTGTTATACAATGTAGAAAATTATAGATCTACCATTCAGAACACACCACAAGAGATACTAACAAATTTTTCAGAGGTGATTATTCAGTATATGCGACTAATTGCAGAAAAGATAAACATAAAAAATAAACAATATTATATCTTTATTTTTGAGCGAGGTATAGAAACATTAATTCATATTTTTTCGATGATATTTTATTATACTAAAAATCTAGAACTCACTTTCTATCACAGTCAAAAAGCATATTATTTTTATATCGAATTTATTGAACAAATTTCGGATGATAATATTACTTTTTTGCAACTGAGTTCAAGAGATGCTTTGATGTTTGTCTATAAAAAGACCATTTTTGAAATAAATAATGAACGCAAAAGATCTTGTCCACAATTGACTTCTGATGAGCATGCAATCATATGTTACACAGACGCTCATATGCACATTTATAAGAAGATTGTTAGATTCATTCTTTTTCACAAGGGATTTAGTTATGATAACAAACTAGACTATATTAATATGTGTTGCGATAACATACAACAAATAGCTGTGATCTTGAATAAATGTAAAATAAAAAAGAATACAAATAATTACAAAGAAGAATGCATTTGTGAATTTGTCAATTTTCTAACAAATAAACAAGCAGAAATTCCGAATATCAATATATTTTTTGATATTTTAAATAAATTTATAGATAGACTTAAACAAAATAAAAAGAGAGTAAATAACGGGAAAAAAATAATTAATAAACTATATGAATTTACAGGTGAAATCAATATTGACTCTTTATTAGATGATATTTTTACAGAGTAGGTTTTTTCTTATTGTAACTTCGTTTTACCTTTTTTTCAGGTATATCTAAAATGATTTCGTCTTCTTTTTTGCTATTACTTGTGCTACCGCTACCGCTTGTGCTACCGCTTGTGCTACCGCTTGTGCCATGATTATAAGCATCTGCGTCGATGTTTTGTTTTGTCATTTCAACATTGTTTGTCTGCGTTAAAGGATCAATGGTCGTCATTATCATAACAACTTTTCTTCTAACTTTCTTTTTCTTATCCTTCAACATAGAAGCAGTTATAAGACATTGGCAAATATGTTCAAATTCCGCCTTGAGTAATTGCGTCAGAAATGCATAAATGTCATTCAGGACATTTTCTTCGCACATTCCAACAATAAGCACGCTTCCGGTTCTGAAAATCATGAATGACACTTCAATCACATTTATATTTGCAAGCGCATTAGCCTTTGCCTTTTCCTTTTTGTCCTTCATATTTTTTGTGTTGTCTCCAGATAATTGCATGCCATTTTGCATATCATGCTGCAAATCATTGTTATAATAAAACTTACATTGGATTCCTGGATATGAACATGGATCATAAATTGCCTGAATATTGTATTTGAATTTTAGTATATCATAGAGCGACTCGCGATTAATGTAAAAACCGCAATTGAAATTCGAATTTATTAAAACAGTGTCGCTAGTCTGTTTATACGATAACTGAGTGCCCGAATAAGGCTGTAAAATGCTTATGATATTTTTCAAAACAGTCTCAAACATTTCATCACTTTGCACTCCTGGAATTTCTAACTTCCCGGTATTAAAAACCTTGATGTGAAATTCGCGAAACATGCCATCTATTTTGATGCGAATTATCATAACAAAACAGTTATAAAATGCTTGTTTTTTCTTCCCGCGATAGCTCATAATATCTTTTTTAGATATACCCACCGTTATTTTACGAATATCCTTGAATTTAATACGGCCACTGGGGTTGTCGATATGTGTCATGACTTGTTCATCATAATACAATTCTTTTTGTAATCTTTGTTGGATAATATTTAATTCTTCTGCTGTTTTTGAATTAAATTTTATTTGTTTTTTAATAACCCCATTGCTAGGAGTGCTATAAGGTATAACAGGAATATCCCAAAACATGGATAAATCAATCGGATTTAATAAATAAGCGATCTTTGATTTAGTTGAAATGTAAATAGGTGTAGGTTCGGGAGCAACTAGACCAAACTTACTGATAGGTTTTCCTAGCTCAATCTCAAATTCTTCTCCGTCGGCATCAACGTCTGCGCCTGCATTTATATTTTTTTCGCTGTCTGAGCTGTCATCATTATAATTTTTTGAGAGGAAATTTGCCCATTCATCGTCGATATTTAAACTTGAAGACATTCTTGTATTGTATAAAATATATTATTATCTTTATATTCTTTATATTATTTTATTTCAATTATTTTCTTTGAATATAGAATATACATGAACAGTTGCTTGATCCATGAAAGGAGTAATATCATTCCTATTTCTCCTTCTTCCCCTACTAGAAAATCGGAAAATGAATATAGTCTTAAGGAAAATTTTTTCGACCCATCGAAAAGCTCACCGCCCAATGAGTTTATGAAAAAATTACAACAAAGAATGACTATTTATAATTCTTCCTATTCTTCTTCCTCTTCGACCTTGTCTTTTTCGACCTTGTCTTTGTCGTTAATTAAGGAAGATAATCTAGATATCGAATAATTTACATAATAGCTATTTTTACAATCTTCGAAATGCATAATATTTTCTATAAAATTCAAAAATTTTGGCATATTATTTAAAAATTCCAGTTTATCACCTTTATTGCGAATAATATAATTTAGAAAATCTTTTATTATGTTTTTTTTGTCAATATTGTATTTTATGCTCATCTTATTTATGTCATTTACAATAATTGTTAGCTCTTCTTTGCCTTGTATTTTTAAATACAAGTTATTCCATACATCCGCATCAATTATATTAAAATCATCCGGATTTACATCCTGATTTGATTGCATAAAATTAATCATACTTCTGATGTCTGATTTGTATAGTTTTTGAATAAGATATAATGATTTTTCAGTTAAACTCAGATTTTCTGATTTGGAAATGCTAGATAAAAAGGAAATAATATCTGTTTCCGGTAATTGATTAAATCGCAAGCGCATAAATTCATTCTGAAGACCTTCATCAATGCGGCTAATATAGTTGCATATTAGGCAAAAACGCACACCACTCGTGTAATTCTGTAATAAATATCGCAAGGCTTGCTGAGCATTTTTCGTCATATAATCGACCTCATCCAGAATGACAAATTTCATTCCTGTATTAAACAGCGATTTAGAATTGACAAATTGGTTTATTTGGTTGCGAATAATATCAATACCGCGCTCATCGGATGCGTTTAAATGGATCATTAGACCCTTGTTTTTTTGTCCATGTTGCTCTTGATATGCGTTGATTAGATTAATAATTGTTGTCGTTTTTCCTGTGCCTGGTGGTCCGAAAAATAATAAGTTAGGAAAATATCCGGTTTCGATAATATTGGTAAGAATTCTTTTATTTAGAGGTTCTAATACAATGTCATCAAAGTTTGTAGGGCGATAAGCTTCTGTCCATGGTATACTGCTCATTTAATATATAATATATTATATATCAAATTACGTTTAATTATATTTAAATAGTATTGTTTTATTTGTTTATTTGTTTATTTGTTTATTTGTTTTTAAATAAAATAAAATAAAATAAAATTGAACTATAAAAATATAAAGATAAATTATGTCATTTATATTATCAACCGAAAACATGACAACACAATCTAATAAACATACTAATACTAATATTAAACAATCAACTTCCTATTTGGAACTGTTTATTGGTCCCATGTTTAGTAGCAAAACATCCAAACTAGTCGAAATTTACAAACAATGCATATTCTGTAATATTCCTGTTGCAGTCATTAATCATTCAATAGATCAGCGATATGACGACACATTGCTTTCAACACATGATAAAGTGATGATTCCCTGTATTCAAACTAACAAGCTGAATGACGTTTGGTATTACGGGAATGAGGTTCCCGATGCATGTCTAGCTCGATTAGATGACTCGGTCAAGCTAGTAACAGCGGATGTGATCTTGATTAATGAAGGGCAATTTTTTGAAGATCTTTTGCCAACGGTAGAGCACATGTTGCAACACAATAAAAAAATATATGTGGGAGGACTAGATGGAGATTTTGAACGCAAAAAATTCGGACAGATTTTGGATCTTATTCCATTATGTGACAAGGTAACAAAGATGACGTCCTTGTGTGGGTTATGCAAAAATGGAACACATGGCATATTTTCGAAACGAATTACAAAGGAAAAGGAGCAAACTGTTGTTGGATCCGATAATTATATACCTGTTTGCAGAGCTTGTTATTAATTTTGTATTGAAATGTTAAATTAAATCAAAAATCACCAACTTGTTAAATTATTTTTTTTGTTTAATAAAAATCTAATTACCCATAATCTAAAAATGGAAAAACATAAAATATACATATAACTAGAATTTATGTAGCCGTTACTATAATAATATGCTGTAGAAATAGTTATACCTAATCCTGAATAATATTTGGCCCAGAACTCTTCTATTTTACCACACATTATTAAACTAGATTTTGTATTTTTATTGTTTAGATCTTTTGTGATAATATAATAATAAGCAACTGCTGATAATAAAAGTTGTTCGATAATAGAAATTTTTAAATAAATATTTGATATAATATTTGCATTTGCATTTGCATTTGCATTTGTATTTGCATTTGCATTTGCATTTGCATTTGTATTTGTATTCGGATGTAAAAAATAATAATTCATAATAAAACACGGACAAGTAAGAATAAATAAAGAAGTTACAATACTCAATCTAAGAATGAAATCTTGCAAATTTTGAATTTCTATAATACCATTTACATATGTTTTAAATCTAAATTTATTACTATTATTACCAGATGCAAATTCATCTGAATCTGATAGATCAGTATCAATATATAATTTTACTTTATTTTTATTGTAAACCATGTTTAATAAATAAAGTAAAATATATTTAAATCGTTTATAAATATTTTTAGTTTAATGTTTTATATTTAATGTTTTATCCTTAAATATTTATTAAAACGATTTAAATTAATCGTCATATTAATTATATAACATAGAATAGAAAAATGGCAAAATCTAAAACAACTACTGCGGAAGTCAAACCTAAGATCATAAAAATAAATTCAAAGAATGCTGAAGAAGTTAGCGCCATAGTTGAGACAAATATTGTAGTAGTAGCTAACAATAATGTTCCAGAATCAACCGGAGCTGCAAATGTTTTAGAACCAGTGAAAGGGAAACGTGGAAGAAAATCCAAGAAGGAATTGATGGCTGCATTAGGTGTCTCCTCGGAAATGCTTTGTTTAAATACAAACGTAAGTAGTGATGCAAATATTAATGGCAATACAAATGATAATAATATGAGTCTAAATGTTACTGAAATATCAGACTTTCAAGAAAATATTAATCATGAATCCAATATTGTAATAATATCGAATCCCAATTTAATAGATGAAGTAGTAGAAGAAGCAGATGAAGATCAAGAATCGATTCATAAGCAAGTATCAAAAAAGAGAGGTAGAAAGCCCAAAGGAGGCAAAATAATACAACAAGCAATTCCTGTTGACAGCCAAATAAATGACAAACCAAATGTTATTTTGCATCTAAAATGCTCCATGAAAGATCTGCAAAATTCAATGAATTCGAATAGTGTTGAATCATATGCCTTCAATGCAAAAAATAATCTATGTTATGATGTTATCGGAAGCGAAAATATAAACTCTGTGAATACCTATTTTAATGATAAAACCAATATGACTAGTAATTCATTAAAAACGGTAAATAATGGTGCAAACAATTGTTTTAACGATTACAGTTACGATGATGATGACGATGATGATAATAATACAAATAAAGATGCAACTAAAGAAATATGGAAGAAGTTAAAGCAACTAGAGCACAATTTGCATGTGAATAATGTGAATAACAAGAAATCCGCTTGCTTTTGGGATTCGTGTGACTTTGACAATCCGCCTATTTACATTCCAAAACATTTCATAAATGGAACATACCACGTATATGGTTGTTTTTGCAGCCCTGAATGCGGAGTGGCATATTTAATGAATGAAAATATTGATAGCTCAACCAAGTTTGAAAGGTATCATTTATTTAACCACATTTACACAAAAATATACGATTATAAGAAGAATATCAAACCGTCTCCTAATCCGCATTACATGCTGGAAAAATTTTATGGTAATTTATCTATACAAGAATATAGATCCTTGCTTAGAAATGAAAGATTATTTATTATAGTAGACAAGCCGCTAACTAGAATATTGCCGGAGCTGCATGACGACAATGATGATTTTATTTTGAATAGTAAGATTATTCCGTCGAATAATAATTACCAATTGAAGTCACGTATGCAAAAAAAGAAAACAAACAAAAATTCCATATTGAATGAAAAATTCGGCATGAATAGTCAGAATAAAATAACAGGCGGTGATGAATGTGTTAGTTATGAATAACTTGTAAGTCTTTATTACCAGATTTCCTTGGTTTTGTCGGAAAAAAACATCCCATCTTTCTGTGTTATATTAAAAATAGTATTAAACCGTTTTGACCTCATTAATACACAATTTACGCGATATTTTGATAAACTATGCTGGTCTAATAGTAGCCGATTTCGCAGCTGTTTTGGTCTAATAATATTTCTCCATTGTCGGGCGTAGTTATAGTAAAGATCTTTAAAATATTCATTCTGTTTTTCCCCAAATATGTTATGTTCAAATAAATATGTTTCTAATGCATCTTCTATTAGCGCCATTGCCGATATATCGGCAATATTTTCATTCAGCGTTAGATCCGCATTTATTTCTATGCCGTCTTTTTTAGCTAATGCTTTGTAATGATCTTTCACATCATCTTGCAATAGTTTATAATTTTGTAAATCTTCTTTTGTCCACCAATCTGTAGACAGGATACCTGTTTCATCAAATGTGCTGCCATGTGAATCAAAACCGTGGATTATTTCATGAGCTATTATGAAGCCAATATATGCGAAATTATATGATATTTTCTTGGATAGATCTATAAATGGTTTTTGTAATATGGCATTCGGTAATATAAATTCGTTCTTGGTGTTGCTGTAAAATGCATTAACGTCAAAAACGTTCATTTCTTCGGGTTTAAACCAATATGAATTATTTGGTATTGGTTTATTAACATTTCTTTTAGATTGATCAAATACCCAGTTTGAATATTTTATACTATTTCCAACTGCATCGTCGGCTAAAAAAAGACAATCAGGGTCTTCAGGATAATTATCTTTGTATCCGATGGCATATACTAATTTGTCTATTTTATTCAGCGCATATTCTTTGGTTGGCTGACTTAGCCACGCATTTTTGGTTAGTCTTTCTTTAAATACTTTTATTATTCTTGATACCATGTCTTTGGCGAATTCTATTTCCTTCGCATTTTTGTAATGCCTTATATACGTTTTGCTTACAGTGGCATTCATTATATTCGCAATAGTTACTGTTGCTACTACACTACGAGGTTCCTCTTTAGATATTCCTTTCAATTTGTATGTGAAAAAATCAAAAAAGACTCTATGCAATTTAGAATGATACATAGAGACACTAACTAACAATTTATAAACCCAATAGGAGTTCCATTTTATAGATGTCCAGTTCTCTTTTATCATAAGAGTAAATGCATGTTTTATATATGCCGGATTTATGAAATTTATGTGATGCACATTGGTCATGCCGAATTCTTTTAAAAATAGGTTTAAATCAAAATTACAATAACGTTTTGCCTCTTTGTTAGAATAACGATTATATGTTTTATTTAGATCCACATAATCATTAACCGTATACATTTTAGTAGCTAATTCAAGTTCAATATCAAATACATCTTTTGCTGAATATGTATTATTATCTCCGAAAAATAAACTAAAAACGGCTTGAATAAATTTCACGTAATACTCTCTTGTTCGGACATAATCGTCATGTTTATTGAAATACATGTCTTTCACAGTAAAGGTAAATCCGTTTTCACCGACTGTGGCAATTTGCCTTCTTGATTTTTTAAGATCAGTAATAACGCCAAAATCAATCGGTGTAATGAACCCGTTATAAATCGACCATTTTAAAAATAGATATAAATTTGTCTCGTTTTTTCTGAAATCATTTATTTGCTTGATATATAGATATATTTGGTTTTCTACTAAACGATCGTTCCAATTTGTTAGTGCAGTATATAGATGTTTACATTGTAATGAGGCTATTGTTTTTTCTTTAGGAATAAACTTGGTTACACATTTATATAATTCGTTATTTACCTTTTTTTGCATTATAGAAAAATTACTTTTATCTGTGTCGCTTTCAGAAATAAATGTATTGGAAAACCAGCCTTTGTTTACAAAATAATAAAAATTATCTTTTAAAATAGGGGCTTTTTTTCGTGTCTTTTTTTCGTGTCTTTTACTTGGGTTTATTGGTTGTCTTGTTTTTCTTTTTTTGTTAGTTATATGATGCTTCATATATATTACTTATAAATTAATTATATGTAATATATCGTCTATTTTTATTTCTGTTTTATCGCTTTTCTTTCTCTCTTTCTTCTGACTCTTGTAAATTAGTAATGACTTGTTCAATGTTTATTGGGTTTTTCTCTCGATAATTTTTCATTGGTTGATCTAAACTATGTCTAATTTGTTTATATATTTCTTGATTTACTGACATAACTTTGTTAGTATCCTTTTTAATAGAAATACCCATATAATCTTTTAAAACTTGCATAAAATCGCCATTAAACTCTTGCAATTTAGCTCTTGCTTCTGAATCACTGTAATTTGTTTGTGACATTATATGTTTTATATATTTTTCATCTCTTTCATTGAGCTTGTTGTCGCTTTCATCTCTTTCATTGAGCTTGTTATCTCTTTCATCTCTTTCATTGAGCTTATTCATATATATTTACCTTAAATATTTTTTAAATCATATTAAACGAATCGTAATATAATATATTATACATAGAAATGTCATCCAACCTAGATAAATTAATGCAAATGGCTACACTTGAACAATTGAATAACATGATTCATCAAATGAATAAAAAATCTGAATCCGAATCTAATCCGAAAGATGTTTTATCATTGCCAATTGTTCAGAAAGTTATAATCGCTTATGAAGATGAACTCAAAATTAATAAATCTTCGAATAATTGTCAGTGCAATGATTTGATTCCAACTATTTTGGAACATTTAAATAAAAATAATTCAAAGCTGCAGTTAATAGAAAATAGGTTAAATGATCTATTTACTTTATTGGAAAGTAAGGAAACAGTCTTTGACAAAAATGAAACGGTCTTTGACAAAAATCAAACAAAGTTGTCATCTTTTCCTGGATTTTGTCAAAAGCGTCCAGAGCCAGAAGTTTGCATTAACAATATAACAAATGAAATATCTCAAATATATGTTGAGTCGCAAAGCTTTGATCAAGAGTTGGATCAAAGCTTAGATTCGCAAAGCTTAGATTCGCAAAGCTTAGATCAAGAGTTGGATCAAATCTTAGATTCGCAAAGCTTAGATAAAGAAAATATTACATTAAACATCGAAGAAACTGAGCCAGAAAATAATGATAACAATATTATTATAGATTTAGATGATGATGTAGAAGAGGAAGATTCGGAATTAGAATCTGATAATGAAGTGCAACCCGAAGATGAAGTGCAACCTGATAATGAAGTGGAAGTGGAAGAAGATGAGGTGCAAGCCGAAGATGAGGTGCAAGCTGAAGATGAGGTGCAAACCGAAGATGAGGAGCAAGCTGAAGATGAGGTGCAAGCCGAAGATGAAGTAGCTCTTCAGGAGGAAGAAGATGAATCAGATGAAAATGTTTTAACTGAAGAGGAAGTTGTTACTGAAGATGAATTAGAAGATCAAGAAGCTGTTGAAAAAGAAAAAGTGCAAACTATAGAAGACGATGAAGCTGAAGAAGAAGTCTTTGAAATCGAAATCGATGACATAACCTACTTTGCAACTGATGAAGAAAATGGAATTTTATACGAAGTTGATAAAGATGGAGAAGTAGGAAAAAAGGTAGGAATAATCAAAGACGGTGAACCAATTTTTTCGTAATATAATATAAGTAAGAATCATGTTTAATTTATGCCCACCTGCATTAATTTATATTGCCTTTTCATTAACTCAAGTAGTTATAGATACATTTAAAGGATTATATAATACAGCCTTTTTTAAATTTATTGTCATGATTATCATAACCTTTTTACTCAATTCATTATGTCAATCAGGTATGACTATTGTATCGTGGATAATTGTATTTATTCCATTTATTTTTATGTCTGTAATAGTTGCAATACTTTTATATGTTTTTGGGCTAGATGCGGCAACAGGAACATTAAATTTTAAATGCGATGAATGTGAACCTGAACAAAAAACAGGTAATTTAATTTATTCATCTACAACATATACTCGACCTGTAAAAAATACCACAACTACAGTAAAGCATGCCTATGTAGATACATCTTATTCAGATACTCCATCAGAAGAAACCGACAGTTACACTTTTGCTCCGTCGGGATCATCCGATCCGCAATATTCGTAAAACAAATAAATATAACAAATATAATTAAATATTTAATTTTATATTTAATATTTAATATAAAATTAAATATTTAAAAATTATTGTATAATTAATGTATTGAAGAATGTTTCAAATATATTTAGCTATATTGACATTATTTGCATTTTCATTATTAAAAATAAATTTTACACAAAATAAATTAAAAAATATTGGTATTAAAAGCATATATAATATGATTTATTTTTACAGCGCATGTCAGATTAAGTGCACACAAGCATACAATTATTTATTACCATATTTTAAAAGCGATGAAATAATAAATCAAATCAAGATCGAACAATTTAATACAGATACTAACAAATTAACTATTATTCTTGAAGATGACTTAAAGACAGCGGGTAATAATAATGTATTTGTTGCGTCTGCAAGTGGTATTAATAGCAATTCAGCTCTAACAAATAAACTAATTATCGATAAAAATATCGAAGACCTTATATTTGATATATCAAATATAACATTTATAGCATTATATTTAAACTACAATGATATGCGATATAATATAAATTTAAAAACTGATGAATTTAATTATTATTTAGTAGGAAATGTAATTGATAAACATTTTGTGCAATATTATATTAATACCATTTTAAATTTAAAATTTTCTTATTTCGAGCCAGAAATATTAACATATCAATTAGAATTGATGGATCATGAAGTGAAAATGATTTCTTTAGATGATAAACAATCAATAATTATAGAGAAAGACGGTTATCGTATTGTAAATAATGTCACAGATGATGACGATGACGATGACGATGTTGTCGAAAATCTAGATCTTATAAATGAATCAGTAAAAATTATAGAAGATAAATCTGAATAATATTTAAATGCATTTTTAAATTCTTTTTAATTATATTAATAAAATAATTTAAAAAAATTGAACTATTATATCTATAATGGTTACTCCTCAATTAGCAATAACAATGAATACTAAAAGTAATACCAGTAGTAACAATGCAACCCATCCATTGAAAAACAAATGGAATTTGTGGGCGCATTTACCGCAAGATAGCGATTGGTCTGTTAAAAGTTACAGATTAATTTCTAATATAAAAACACTCGAAGATGCAATTGCGATGACCGAGACAACACCTGATCCATTAATTAAGGCCTGCATGTTATTTGTTATGAAGGACGGAATTGCTCCCATGTGGGAAGATCCAAAAAATAGAAATGGAGGTAGCTTTTCATATAAGGTTTCGAATAAAAATGTCTGTGAAGTTTGGAGAGAATTAAATTATGTGCTTGTCGGTGAAACAATTAGTAGCACTTCTTCATTTGTTAGTTGCGTAACAGGAATAACCATTTCCCCAAAAAAGAATTTCTGTATTATTAAAATTTGGATGTCAAATTGCGATAATCAGAATCCATCAAATGTAACATCTGAAGTCAAGGGTTTACTACCACAAGGATGCATATTCAAGAAGCATACACCTGAGTTTTAATTAAATTTAATTAAATACGTAAATATATAATATATAAAATTTAATTCAATAAATTTGTAATATAAATTAAATATTATTTGAATATAATCATTTAAATACTATTTAAAAAATAAAATATAACCAATGAAATTTCCATTTATTGTTTTTTTTCGCTATGATAAATATAGCCAAGTAGACAAGTTTTTCGAAGTCAATGCGAATAAACTCGACTGTAGTGTATATATAACTAACAATTTTAAAAAGGTTGAAAAACTACATAATGCAAACTATCATTTATTAATTACATTCGGACCATTAGATACAGAATATAACGAAGAATTGTTACAGATTATTTCTGAAAAAATGTTTGTAAAACGATTACATTTAACCGAGTTATCAGATGTCGAAACATTTAATAAATATGTTAATGTCAAGTTTGTCGCCAATTGTTCTTTACCAAGGGAATTCTTGAGACCCACTTTTTCACTTTTTACCCCCTCATTCAATTCGTTTCACAAGATCATGCGTGTATATGAAAGTCTAAAAATGCAAACACTTAAAGACTGGGAATGGATCATTATGGATGACTCACCTGACGACAAGCATTTTCAATTTCTAAGACAAAAAATGTCGCATGATAATCGAATTCGATTTTATAGACATTCGCAAAATAATGGTAGCATTGGTAACGTGAAAAATGAAACAGTCGGATTATGTAGAGGCAAATATGTTTTGGAGATGGATCATGACGATGAAATTTTGCCGGATGTTTTGCAGGATGCAGCAAATTTATTTGATGAAAAACCAGAGGTTGGATTTATTTATATGGATTGTGTCTGTCTCTATGAATCAGGTGAAAACCAATGGTATGGTGACTTTATTTGCAAAGGATATGGAGGATATTATTCGATGAAATATAAGGATAAATGGCGGTTAGTATATATCACACCTAACATAAATAATATTACATTGAGTCATTTAGTTTGCTGTCCTAATCATCCGCGAATATGGCGCCGTGAATTTTTGTCGGAATTAGGCAACTACTGTGAGCATTTGCATATATGCGATGACTATGAGATTTTGTTAAGAACTTCTGTATCAACAAAGTATAAAATGGCAAAAATCCATAAATTGGGATACCTTCAATATATGAATGAAGGTGATAATAATTTTTCGCTTATTAGAAATGCAGAGATTAATCGTATTGGTCCAAACTATATTAGTCCAATTTATTATCAAACATTTAATATTCATGAAAGAATGAAGGAGCTTGATGCATATGAAGATGAAAAATATGTAAAGGATCATTCTAAAATTTGGTTAAGAGATCAGACAACTTATACTAACAAATATTGCAACTTGTTAGTTAATCCTGATGCAACTTGTCAAATATGTATTATTGGTTATGATAGCTTAATTTACCATTTAGATCGTATTAAAGAACTGTATGAAAAGGATTCTAGTTATGATTTTATTTTGTTAGAAAATAAATGCACAAATGAATATCTTTGGTCTAGATTAGATTTTTTAAAATTAGATAAAATTAAGTGTTATACATTAATAGATCATACGAATGAAGAACTAACAAATTATTTTAAGCTGTTGTATTTATCGACTGAAAAATATGAAATATTAGATATAAACATTCATAGACCAAAATATAATGCCGAATCGTTCAATAATAGACACCAAGTTATTAATACTTTGACAAGTAGTGATAATCGTTACTTGGAAATTGGTGTAGAAAATGGCTACACCTATAACAATGTTCATTTTAACAAGGAAAATAAAGTAGGGGTGGATCCAGATCCGAAATGCGACAATGATAGCATTGTTAAATGCACATCAGATGATTATTTCCTTAAAACTCCATCACAAAAATTTGATGTAATATTTATCGATGGTATGCATCATGCAGAAAATGTATTACAAGATTTTAATAATAGTATGAGAGTATTAAATGATAATGGATCAATTTTTATAGATGATATTATACCATTGAATTATAATGAACAGCTTAAAATTCCAATAAGACATTACTACGAGAACGGTATTTTAAAATATGGAGAAGAATGGACCGGAGATGTTTGGAAATTAATTTACTATTTGTTAGTGCATTATAAGAATGATCTCACATTTTCCTATTATTATAATATTAATTATAGAGGAGTTGCTCATATTAAAATGAAGAATCAGGATGAAAAGATTACTTTGTCTGAAGATGCTATAGAAAAAATAAATAATTATGAATATTTTAAGGATTTTAATGATTATTTACAATTGTTAGAATCTGTTAACAACAATTAAGAAATATAATTAAGAAATATAATTAAGAAATATAATTAAGAAATATAATTAAGAAATATAATTAAGAAATATAATTAAGAAATATAATTAAGAATATAATTAGTTAAATATAACAAATTTAATTAATTATAATAGTTAATGGAACTAATTATTACTGAGAAGCCTGTAAATCCAACCATATGTCTAAATATGATTGTTAAAAATGAATCGCATATAATACGCGGAACACTAGAAAAATTATGCAGCAAAATTCATTTCAGTTATTGGGTTATTTGCGATACAGGATCTACCGATAATACAAAAGAAATAATCTACGATTTTTTTAAAGAAAAAAATATTTCTGGAGAACTATATATTGATCAATGGACTAATTTTGCACATAATCGAACATTAGCGTTGCAACGCGCATTTCAAAAAACAGATTTGCTTCTTGTATTTGATGCGGATGATGAAATTGTCGGTGATGTTCAGATGCCGGGAGTTAATGATACAATATACGACGAATATCATTTAAAATTTGGATCTCCGGCAGGGACATCATATACACGAGTTTTGTTAATAAATAATAATAAACGCTTTATGTATCAATCTGTAATTCACGAATTTATTTGTTGTCTAGAACCAAATGCAACGAGCGCGGTAATTGAAGGAGATTATTTTGTTGTTTCTGGACGCAGCGGTAATCGAAGTCAAGATCCCGAAAAGTATTTAAAAGATGCAAAAATTTTGGAAGCTGCTCACGCAGAAGCGCTTTTGAAAAAAGACCCGTTATATCAAAGATATGCCTTTTATTGTGCAAACAGTTATAAGGACTATGGTTCTTTGGAAGAAGCAATCAATTGGTATAAAATAACTCTTGGTCAAGATAATTGGGAACAAGAAAAATATACAACATGTTTATATATTTACGAATGTTATGAAAAATTAAATCAAAAAGAAAATGGATTCTTCTACCTAGTTAAAGCATTTAGTTATGATCCTGAAAGAGTAGAATGTTTGTATCCTTTGTTAGTTCATTATTGTTGTGAAAATCAAAATCGAATAGCTTATAACTATTATTTAAATGTTAAAAATTATTATGAGAATAATTATTTGAATGCAAATACAGATAAGAAGTTATTTCTAGTTATGGATAAATACAATTTTTTTGTTCCTTATTACATGATATTAATTGCGGACAAAGTGCAAGATTTTGATTGTGTTATCAGAATGTTTGAAATCGTTTTTACAAAAAAAATGCCAATTTTTGATTTTTGGTATGTTAAGAACTTATTATATAATTTACAATTTTTTATGCATCATTTAAAGCCTGATAAAAAGAATGATTTTATTAATTTAACAAATTTATATATTAAATTTTTACATGATGTAGGATTACCATTGAATACTTGTGATTATTTAAAAGCTTACGATACACGTTTTGGTCTAGACGTTGGTTATATTTTTTCAGAAAATATCACTGAAAAAAAAACTAAATTTTCAAAAGATGAATGTGAATCTAGTAAAAATATATTATTTTATACTGGATTATCTGATATGGATTGGAATTATTCTTATTTAAAAAACAACGCATTAGGTGGATCTGAAAAAGCGGTTGCTTATCTTAGCAAATCTTTTCCAAAAGAGTATAAAGTTTATATTACTGGAGTAGTTGAAAACGAATGTTTTGATAATATTACCTATGTTAGGTTACAAGATATCCCACATTTAATAAATACAACGGCATTTCACACGGTAATTGTCTCTAGATATATTTCATTTTACGAACAATTTAAAGAATGCTCTTTTTACCAATCTTATATTTGGGCACACGACACTCAATTGCTTCCATATGGCTGTAATTTAACAGATCATCAAATAGTAAAAAAATGGGATAACTTTATTACAGGTTGTATATGCTTAACACAGTGGCATAAGGATCAATTTATTGCAAACTATCCTGAACTAACAAATAAAATAACAATAATAAATAATGGCGTTGATCTCGAGACCTTTTCTAAAGTTACAACTACAACGAATACAAAAAAAATAAAAAAACAATCCAATAAATTTATATATTCATCTAGACCTGAGAGAGGGTTAGATAAATTGTTAGATTTATGGCCACAAATACTGGATGCATTGCCTGATGCAGAATTAGTTATATCTAGTTATGTTAATACTTTCGAAGAAAGTATAATGAATAAAATAAATAAATTTGATAGCATTAGATATCTAGGTAAATTAAATGCTGATCTTTTATATGCTGAGATGCAGACGGCTGAATATTGGTTATATCCAACTTCTTGGTCGGAGACTTCTTGTATCACTGCATTAGAAATGCTCATGTCTGAAGTTATTTGTTTATATTATCCTCTTGCGGGACTAATAGAGACCATTGGTAATTATGGAATACGTGTAAAAGATGGTGATGAAATAGAAACATTAATTAATCTTACTACAAAGGCTAAAAGATATCTACGAGAAAATGGAAAGATTTATGCAGAAACTTGTTCCTGGAAAAATCGCGCAAATGAATGGTCTAAAATATTGTCTTTAAATAACGATACAAGTAATAAAAATTATAAAATAAATATAATAAATTTAGCTAGACGTCCGGATAGAAATGAAAAAATGATACACAAGATGAATCAAGGAGGGGTGACAAATTATGAATTTTTTGATGCGATAGATGGGAAAAATACAGAACCAAATATGTTTATTAAAATTTTATTTGAAAATAATTATATTAATTATCGAAAAGGTGAAATAGGTTGTGCGTTAAGTCATTATAAACTATGGCATAAATTAGTAAATGATGATGACAGTAATTATTATGTAGTTTTAGAAGATGATGTATCTTTTGTAAACAATTTTAATAGTGTTTTACAAAAAAGCATTGACATTATTAGTAAAAATAATATAGAGTATGCTTTGATTGGAGGAGGACATATACATGATGAATACACTGATATTCATGCTGATAATATAAAATTTAATAAAATAATAAATGCTGGTTGGTATGGCGCGTATGGATATATTATAAGTAAATCGGCTTGCTATAAATTAGTAAAAAACATACAAGCAAATGGCATAAAAATGGCAATTGACCACACAAGTATATATATGAATTGTTTAGATATGTATCAAATAAATAAATACTTGGTTTATACCACATCATATCAAGCGCATAATAATCTAGATACCGACATTCAGACAGATTATGAACAATTTAATTTTGATAGCATTCCGAGTTATTCTATTGCATTTACAGATTGGTGGAATTTTGAATATTGCGGTGGATCATTTGATCCTGAGAATAATTATTTAAAAAATATGTTGTCAAAATATTATAATATACGTGTTATAAAACCTGAAGAAAATCCTGATATACTATTTTATAGCATTTTTGGTGATAATCATGCAAATCTATTAGCCAAGAGAAAAATATTTTATTCCGGCGAATCACAACCTCAAAGAGAAGATGCTGATTATAATATCACATTTGATAAAAATAGCGATAAAAATTGTCGAGTTCCTATATGGTTATGTTATTTAGATAACATTCTTTTTGACGACAATTACCAAAAAAAAATGGGTGTATTTAAAATACCAAATAAGACAAAATTCTGTTCTATTATTTGTCAAATAGATAGTAAAAATAAAGAAAGAAGTGAAATTGTAAATAAATTATCTAATTATAAACAAGTTGATTGCGGTGGAACATTTTTAAATAATATTGGTTATATAGTTCCTAGAGGAACTAATTGTTCTGGCAAAATAGAACATAATAATAATTATAAATTCGCATTAGCATTTGAGAATACTATGTATCCAGGATATGTTACTGAAAAAATTTGTGATATATATAAATCAAGATGTATTCCTATTTATTGGGGTTCGAATGAAGTAGTAAATGATTTTAACCCTAAAACATTTATTAATGCAAATGATTTTGCAAATTTTGATGAACTGGTTGAATATATTAAAAAGGTTGATAATAATCAAGAATTGTATGAAAGCTATTTTAAGGAATCTATTTTTTCAAATTACTGGTTAAATATTTTTAATGATTTTGACCAAACATTTTTTTCTGATCTTGTAAATAATATTGTTGGTAATAATAAAGTAAAATTACATATAAACAATGAATTATTATTTAATTCACAAAGTGGTCAAGATGAATATGTAGAATCTTATATTTTTAAAGGTTATAAAAATGGGTTTTATGTAGATGTAGGTGCTCACGATGGAGTAACGATAAATAATACACTATATTTTGAAAAAAAACATAATTGGACAGGGATAAATATTGAACCAATTAAAACTGTATTTGATAAATTAGTAAAAAATAGACCAAATAATATAAATTTAAACTATGCTGTTTGTAATAATGATGGGGAAACTGATTTTTTATGCAACAAAGGTTATACAGAAATGATTTCAGGAATATTTAATAATTTTGATCCAAGACATTTTCAAAGATTACAAAATGAAAATAAACAAATGGGTTCAACAACAGAAGTCATTAAAGTAACCACAAAAAAATTAGAAACTATTTTTGATGAAAATAAAATATCGCATATAAATTATCTTTCTATTGATGTTGAAGGTGCCGAGTTTGAAGTAATTAAATCTATTAATTTTGATAAAGTATTTATAGATGTTATTGAATTTGAAAATAATTTTTATGATGTTAGCATTCCAATCATACAATATTTAGAAGGAAAAAACTATGTAGTTTGTAATACTCACTGTGATATTTTTATGATAAATAAAAACTCTATTTTTTATAAACATTGATTATAATAAAATTAATTATATTGGCATAAATAAAAAATTCACCACAACAAGAGAGCTATAAAAACGCAGATTGGTTAAAATAAATAATTTTAAAATATTGCAATATTTTAAAATTATTATCGTATTATCGTATTATCGTATTATCGTATTATCGTTCAGTTGAAAAAAAGAACACCTGAAATAGTCTGCCATTTTCTTTGCTGTCTCCAAAATAATCCATCGACATGTGATAGTTATGTGCATCAAATAATATTAGTCTGTTAAATACATTCCCCACTCGATCAACCATTTCCCATTTTGTAAAATCTTGAGAAAATGTATCGACTTGTTTTTGATTTTTTAAAAAATCTGTATCCTCTTGACTTATATTGCCATCACAAAAACGATAAAATCCTGTTCCTGCAGTTAATGGTGCATCTGGTGTAAGAAATAGAACTCCCGCCCAATTATTCCACTTATCTGTATGGATCCACGAACGATCGCGAGAAATTGTATATTGAAATGCACCATTATATATTGTTGCAGCATCAGAATTGTCTGCCTTAGGTATCGGAAATTCTGTTATTTTGCCAGCAAATGGCTCTACATATTTCTGTATAATATTTTTCAAATCTTCCGTTGCATAGGAGATGGTTCGTTGTCCAGGATAGTTTCCCTTTACAGAGAATTCTTGTGTCAAAACATATTTCCTTACATCAGGTGCATTATTGTAAAAATTATCAATAATAATTAAACTACCCTTTATATTCTTTGGTCTATAAGATAATGTTGATTCCTTTTCTTCTTTTATGGGTTCAGAATAGGTTATCTTATTATTTGTATCTTGATTATTATCATCGCCTAAATCAATAACTATACGAGAGTTACTAAACATTGCTATTGGTTATAATTATTTATTTGTGTTGTATTTAATATATTTTAAAATTAATTATATAAAATATGTTAATTTATTTTCAACATTTTGTATCTATTATTTAATATCTATTTATTATTTAATATAAGTGTCTTATATTTGAAGCTAAATCTAAGGCAATGGAAATGGTCTTTGTCCCTTAGGGACAACTAATGGAACCGGCATAATGACATCAGGCATTTTAAAAACATTGGCTGTTTTTAAGCATTTCAATTCTGGTGTTAAACAAGGTGCAGGATTAACTAAATTTGTGGCATTAATTCCAAACAAAAATGACTCGATGTCGGCCGGATTGTAAGACAATGTATTCCAAGGTAACTGTCCCGGATTTAAACCATTGCCTGCTAATCGGGTATCATATGCTAAACCATTTGCACCATTGGCATATAAAGTCCATGCGGAAGAATCCGTATATTGTTTTTGATCTAAACAATAATTACCGGGTGTATTTTTATTGCGTGTAGCAGCCATTTATATTTATATATATTTAATTCTTTTTAAATAGACCAATAGTTTTTTCTTTTAATCGATCTAAGAGATTCGGATCAACATCGTCCACAGTAAATAATTGACAAATGCATCGGTGTGTTATATAAAAAACTTGTTGGCTAAATAATGTGATAAAAATTAGATATTCCAAATTACGTCGGATTTTTTCTAGTTCTTCTGTGGTTCCTGAAGGTTTGCTAAAATCAATTAATTCCTGTTTAATGTCTTCTAAAAGTTGTTTAAAATTCTTATTTTCAATCATCTTCTCGATGACTCGTTTAATTCCTGCGTCCATATTTGGATCATTAATTGTATCAACACCAAAGACAGATAAAAGTTCATCACGAAATAATTTTTCACATATAAGATGCACGTCATCCATCGTGTATTCTAGGTCTTCGCAGTTGTCGTCATCATCATCGTCTATTACCACAGGTTCTATTACTACTACAGGTTCTACTACTACAGGTTCTATTACTACTACAGGTTCTATTACTACAGGTTCTATCTTTACCGGCTCTTCTACCTTTACTGCCTTCTTTCTCCCTCTTTTCTTAGGTTCTTCTACGACAGCAGGCTCTTCTTGTGCTGTCTTCTTTTTCCCCCCTTTCTTTTTTACAGGAACTACTTGTTCCTTTTCTTTTTCCTTTTCTAAATTTGCTAGAACTGCTACCGCGGCTGCTACTTTTGCAGCGGCTGCCCTTGCAGCAGCAGCCTTTTCTTCTTGCTCTTCTTCTTCTTGTTTCTTCATGAATTTACGATGTAAATTAATAATTAATTCGTTTTCAATATCGTGGTATCTAACAACAAAATCGGTTTTATACATTTTATATTAATTAATGAATAGTCTTTAAATTAATATAATTATCATTTTTATAACGAAGTATATAACGAAGTATATAACGAAGTATATAACGAAGTATATAACGCTTTTTGATAAGATTACGCATACTGTCCTGCTGTATGCGCATGATAAAAATCTCTATCTCTTGTTAGCTCTCGTGATGGCACACCGCCTCTGATCCAACCCTCCGATGCCATACCTTCAATCAAATTGGTAGGATTTTGAATAGTATCCTTAACCTCCGGAATCAAAGGCGTCGTATGGAACTTCAAATAGCTCTTTTCTGTTAGACCAGTTATGGTGCGCTTGTTAGTGATTGCTTCACCTTGTTGAATTTGTGATTCCAATATAGGATCAACAGAACCTCTTCCTAAAAAGGGCACAGTGGCAAAGGGGCGATGAAATAAGTCAATTCGGCATCGGGGGTGCGTTTGAATTGTGCCAATTAGAAGACGAGAACTGTCGTCAACGTTGGATCCACAAATATCGGTTCCCATTGTGCCTGAATAGTTGACACATGGCTGTGTAACTGCGAGCTTCAATGCCTTCGACATGGTGCAGTCTTGTGTGAAATAGTTCTGTAGCAAGTAGCTGCATGCTTGGGCATTCTCAATAGAGTTGATATCTTGGCTACAACTGTCATCGCCTAGTCTTGAAATATTGTTAAATGTATAATCTGAAACAAAAGCCATTTTATATATTATTAGAATATAAAATTTCATAACTTCGTAAAACCTTTTTCTACAGATAGGGCTTTGCCCTATCCAAAGTAAAGGTGGAGGCAAAACATTTTCATAAAGGTGGAGGTAAAACATTTTCATAAAGGTGGAGGTAAAATTGTTTCATAAAGGTGGAGGTAAAATTGTTTCTAAAGGTCAGTTATTATGTTTTTTTGTTTCTAAATGTCTGGTAAACAATATTTCCGCAAAAGTTCCAAAATCACACTTATCACAATAAAATTTAAATTCTTTACTTCTATCTTCAATAGTTGCATGTTTTGTTAGTTGATGTGTCTTCATACCACATAAATTATTTGTTTTAAATACACACAGACTACATTGTGGATCTAAAATTTTATCACATCTTGTCTTCCGTTTGCCTTCATTTAGATGCTTTGCGCTTTCGATATGTTGTGTCCAATGTGCTGGGTATGCACATGTATAGTCGCATTTTTCGCAGTAAAATTTTGGTTTTGATTCCATGTTTTAATTAGTATATTAATATAGCGAGTTGTCTTTAAATGTATTATAATATAGATATTCTTAAGGCTAATATAAATTCAATTTTATTATATTATAAAACGACTTAAAGATATATATATTATAATATATATAAAATGAAACCACTTAAATATTGTAATGAAAGCTTGAAACAATTCTGCTTGGAAAATGGTGTCGAACTTTGTAGAGATTATTCGAATGATCTTGTTAGAAGGGAAACATCTATTGAAGGCAAATGCACGACCGAAGAATGTGATAAGGTATTCAAAAAAGTTTTTAGAGAATTAAAACAAAATATGAGTTATTTTTGTACATCATGCACTTATAATAGTGCACTTTTAAAAAGAAAGAAAACTTGTTTGGAACAATATGGTGTTGAACACGCATTGCAGAATGATATCATTAAGAATAAAGCAAAAGAAACATTATTTCAAAATTGGGGGGTTAAAAATCCATCACAAAATAAAGATATTCAAAATAAAATTAAAGAAACATCGCTAAAAAATTGGGGAGTAGAACATCCAACTAAATCGGAAATAGTAAAAAATAAAATGATAAATACATGTAAAATAAATAATAATTGTAATTATCCTATGCAAAATTTATTAACACAACAAAAGTCAAAGAAAACCTGTTTAAAAAATTGGGGCGTTGAATATCCATCACAGAATAAAGAAATAAAAAATAAAATAAAGGAAACATCTTTTAAAAATTGGGGTGTTGAGCATACATTACAAAATGAACTTATTAAACAAAAAAGCGTAGAAACTTCTTTACAAAGATATGGAGTAAAAAATCCTATACAGAATGCTATGATTGCCGAAAGAGCCTTAAACGGATTTTATGTTAAAGAATATATGTTTCCATCTGGAAACATAATTAAATGTCAAGGATATGAAAATTATGCCCTAGATGATTTAATTCAAAATGAAAATATTAATGAAGAATTAATATTAACTAGTAGAACAGATGTTCCTAATATTTGGTATAATGATATAAATGGTAAAAAACATAAACATTATGTTGATATATTTATACCTTCTCAAAATTTATGTATTGAAGTTAAATCTGAATGGACTATAAACATAACAACTTCAAATGTGTTTTTAAAACAGCAGGCAGCTAAAGAACAAGGCTATAAATACGAAATATGGGTTTATAATAAAAAGGAATAAAAACAAAATGTTACTAATAATGTTCTCATTTTTAAATTAAAATATATCGGTACGAATTTTTTTGGCGCATCATGGCGCCTTCTGGTGTAGATTCTTTTGAAGAGTACATGCTGCCATACAAATAATCAGCATAAGCACCTTGATCCGATGTTACGCGTGTGTTGGCGCAAGAATAGAATCTCATCATAGATTTTTCATGATCGTAATTATCTTTTAGGTCTCCATATAGTTGCTTATTTGTATTAATTATGCCAGGATTTAGCATCTGAGTTTGTTTTTTAACGGAAGCATTAATGTCATCATAAACATCCGGATTGAAACTAGGTGCTGCAGCTTTTCTGTTAGGTTGATCCATGATGTCGGTCAAAAGCACATTGCCGAAAGGATTCTTCTTGGTTGTTGGATGAAAATCGCTGCGTAAAAGTCTTTCTAAAGTAACTGGGTTAGTTGTCGTAGCAGTAGGATCCATAGGTAATCCTTTTGGATTATTTACCTGGAAGCCTTCTACATCTTGTTGTGTCAACGACTTCACAATCTTTTCTTTTCTAAATTTGTAAAGAGAGACAATAATAGCCAAAGTGATTGCGCCAATAATTAAAAAATGTGTTTTTCGGGTAAATAAGAAGCCTAAAAGAGACAATAGAATAACAATGCGGCTAATGGCATTCAATTTAGCTTCAAATGTTAGGTTAGAAGTAGGCCATAACTGCAATATACTATCTTTATTGAATATGATGGCTGGATCATTGGACCAAAATGGAGTTGTCATTATATATATATAAATCTTTAAATTTTTAGATTTATATATTGATTAAACTAACGTTTTATTTTGTTTATTTTGTTTATTTCTTCTTCTTGCCTTTTTTAGATACAGGCTTAGGTTCCGTAAATGGCACCTCGTTTTTTGTATCAGGTTTCGACCCTCTTGGTGTCTTTTCTACCTTTTCACCTGTGCTAAATATTTTGATAATGTCTTCCTCGGAAATCGTTGGAAAAGCGTTAGCACTAGTCGATTGTTCTTTTGCTGGTGCTTTTTGTGCCTTATTTGCTTCGGCTTTCGCTTGCATACGCTCTTTCATTTTAGCTGCCTTCATATTCTTATTTAAATGTGCCTCCATCGCACCCATATTCATTTTTGCCCCCTTTCCTAGTCCCGGAATGCCCATTTGGCTAAACATTTTCTGCATATCTCCCATTCCAGGCATCGTTTGCATCTTATTTAAAAGATCCATTCCTTCGCTCATTAACTCACTCTCTTTTATCTCGCCTGACTTAATTTTTTCGTCGATTTTGTTACCAATATTTTTCACCATGCCCATCATTTTACCTGGATTCTTGAAAAGCTTTTGAAATACATCCTTCGCATCCTTTGTTTCATTCAGGTCTAGATCCAAATCAGTCGCCGTCTCTTCTGCTAGCTCCATCGCTAACTTGCCTAGCTTGCCACCCATCATGCTATTAATGTGTTCGTGAATTTGCTCTGGACTTGGCATATTTCCCATATTTATATTAGGATCACTAGATCCTTCATTTGATTGTTCGGGATTAGGATTAGGATTAGAATCATTTGTAGTTCCATCTTCGCCTGATCCGGTAAATAAGTTTTGCATATTCTCAAATGTTTCCTGTAGTTTGCTCTTTAGCTCGTCTTCATTGATCGCTTCAAATAGCTTTGCAGTGTCGCCTAATTCAGAACTAGTATGAACAGATCCAATCACGGAGAACAAAATTAGTTGCAAATACTTCCAAATGGTGTCACGAGTTGTGTCGCTAATATTATCAGACCAAATTAGTTTGAATACAATGCCTGGCAGAAATTCCGTATTTTCCTCAGAGTATTCCTTGAATATGTCTTTATTCTTGTATAAAATATCGAAAAATCGTTCGGGAAATACCTTGACACAGTGCCTAAAGACGGCTAAACATTCGGCATCCTTTTTATCAGAATATCCAACCTTTCCATTACTCCACCATCTCGAAACAATTCCTGCATATTCGGGAAAAGTTGTTAGTATATCAATGACAAAGTCATTCACAATCTTGTAAAACTCATCAGGGACTTTTATATCTTCGACAGATTTAATAGGATCAGATTTAACATCAGACATTATATAGATTCTATAAAAGAAATATATTTAAATCAAACTAACAAATATATATTTAATAAGTTTTTGAATATTAAATATATTATAACAAATAAAACTAAATAATAAAAACAAATAAAAGGGTAAAAGGTAAAAGATTTATTCAATATTGGGCACCATATTGGCCAACTTACATAAATTCTGAATATATTTCATTGTTTTTGCTTGATTATCGGTTGACATTTGCTTCACTGGATTTCGCAATCGATCAATACATTCCATAATTTGTTCTGCATTTCCGCTTCTTGTTAAATCCTTAGCGTAATCCTTTTCGATGAAAAAATTCACATCGCCAGCTAAAATTCTCTCTTGATATGGATTGGCTACATATTTAAGCCAGATCCGGACAATTAGTTTTGGATTCGCCTTTCTTATCGCAATTAGTGAATTTTTTGCAGTTAAAATATCCGTATCATCAGGGAAAACATTGTGAATATCGGTAAGAAATTCAACGAAATGGTCATTGAAAATGGTTAGTAAATTTGTGTTTGGTGTTGTCATTTTTATAATTTAATTAAATATTTTTCTTTAAATATTTTTCTTTATATAATATTTTTTGCAATCTTTACAATCTTTACAATCTTTAAAAAGACACATCAGTAAAATCTAGATCTTCTTCTAGACATTGTTCTAAAAGCGATTCCAATTGTTTTTCTAAATATAATTTGGTATCGATAAATCCACCAATAAATTGACTATTTTGATTAAATACAATAGGAAATGTTTTCCATTCTTGGCTAGTCAATTCTTGTATGAACTGCAAAAATTCGGGTTTAAATTCAATCAGATATTCATCACAATCAATTAATGTAAATGATATATTTTTTGTTTCTAGTAATTCTTTTACTTTCTTGCAATTAGAGCATCCACTTTTGCTGTAAATGGTGAATCGGGTTGTTTCCGATGGCCGAGTAAATTTTGATGTGTTCATTTAAATATATTAATATGCTGTAATGTATTTAAATTGTTTTAAATTAAGATTTCTATGTAAAAGTATTTAAAGACAATCCTCGTTATTTATAGTTAGTCAGTTCCGCTTCTCGTTTTCGCTGCAGCGCTTCAATGCTCATCTCACTATCCTTTAATTTGTCCGATTTGTAATCATGATCATCTTGTGGCAAATGCATCGATAAATTACCTGAATCATTCAACGAAACATAACTATGCATTTGCCTTAATCCTCCATCCCCCTTAACACTGAGTTCTGAATCAGATTGATCTAAAAAACTGTAACAATCGGACACAATACCTGAGCCAAATGCACCAAAACTAAATCCATCTAGAAAAGAAGATGGCTCCATATTATTTTTGGTGGCTTGCTTAACCTGAACCTGTTGCGCGGGTTTTAAATGCTGGTAAATTTGATCGCCGTAAATTACTTTATAATTTTGATTCAATAAAAGAAGAGCAGGAACCCTGGTAACATTCTCGGGCATAATAATTTTTTGTTCATTCTGAAGAACAATAAAAATCTTGCCATTATTATCCTTAATTCTCTTGTCGATGCAAATAAAATGAATATCTTTAGCTACGCCTGTTTTTGAAACAGATTGTAATAACTTTTTGGACGGTTCGCAAAAATTACTGTAATATAAAATACTACTCATTAAATTATTCCACTTTTTAAAAATGTTTTCTAAAACGTATAGCTAAATTTAAAGACATAAATATTATTGCTAAAATGTTTGGCTTTAGCTTCGCAAAACCTTTAAAAAGGTGGAAAAAATTGAATTTATTTTAACATATTATTAAATACAATATTAAATATACAATAATATATAAGATATACAATGAGTGCTAAAATTGAAGAATTAAAAGAATCAGTCGACACAATGACCTTTACTCTTACCGGAGTAGATGCGTGTTATGCAAATGGAATAAGACGTGTTATCTTATCAGAAATTCCTATAGTTGTTTTTAAAACGACGCCACATGAAGAAAATAAATCAAATATTTTAATCAATACTTCTCGGCTAAACAATGAGATTATTAAGCAGCGTCTTAGTTGCGTTCCCGTTTGCATCAAGGATTTGGAGATTGATTTTAAAAATTATATGCTCGAATTAGATGTCGAAAATAAAACAGACACTGTCATTATGGTCACGACAAAAGATTTCAAAATAAAAAATTTGACTACCAGTTCTTATTTAGATGATAATACTTTGCGCGAAATATTTCCTCCCTATATTCCACCAACAGGCAAAGGCGAATACTATATTGACTTTTTACGGCTAAGACCCAAGATATCAGATGAACTACCCGGCGAGCGAATTAAGCTAACATGTGCATTTAGTGTTTCCACTGCTAGAGACGATAGCATGTTTAATATAGTTGGAACTTGTTCCTATGGTTTCACACCTGACCGAGAAGAAATGGTTAAGCAGCTCTCTTTAAGACAAAATAAATGGTCCGAGGAAGGCAAAACGCCGGCAGAGATCGATTTTGAGTCAAAGAACTGGAATTTGCTTGAGGGACTGCGCTATGTGAAGAAGCAGAGTTTTGATTTCATTATTCAGACAATTGGCATCTATGATAACAAAGATATTATGATCAAAGCATGTGAAATATTGATCCTAAAAATAGACATACAAAAGCAATTATTGGATAAAGACGAGTTGCCAATCGAGCCGGCAAATAATACATTAGAAAATAGTTATGATATTACGCTTGTGAATGAAGATTATACTGTAGGGACTATTCTAAATAACGAGCTTTACGAAACATTTTACAAAGAGCATAAAACGCTGTCCTATACCGGGTTCAAAAAGATGCATCCGCATGATACCGATAGTTTGTTAAGAATTGCCTTTTCCGAGCCAACATCGGGCAAGTCGGCTGTTAAAGAATTGTTAACTACTGTGATTGTGGATGCAGTCAGAAAAATCGAGAGTGTTATCGAATGCTTTAGTGGTCGTCGCCGAAAGTAAATTTGCCTAAAGGCTTGTAAATTTTGCCCTAATGTAAAATATTAAAAGTTTTTAAATAAAACGCCTAAATAAATAAAAATAATTAGTAAATTAATATTAATATTATTTTTATTTTATACATTTTTTATACATTATTTTATACATTTTTTATTCGCTGGTTTTTCCAATTAAATAATCTGTATCATTATAATTGCAATTATAATTGTAATTGCTCTTTGATTCATAAAAATCTGATCTTGATTGCGGATATAAACCTTCGAAAAAGTCTTTGCAGATTGTGTATATATAATAAAATATATTCATTATGTTATTATATTATTTATTTTTCTTTAAGTTCTTTTTTATAGATTTATTAAGCCTTGATCGTATCCACATTTTGCTTCCTCATATGATAATTTAAGCTATGCATTAGCAGCGATGGATGCAAACTATTTACATATTTTTGCACAACCGTGTTAGTTACAAAAAGATTCTTCGGTCTTAATTCATTGATAAACTGCTGATGTATGTTAAACATATGCGTCCTATATTGAGGTCCGAACTCCTTTAAGGGTTTCTCTTTTCTGACATAACATGCCAGATAATTTTGATGCAATGTGTTAGTAAAAATATGAACTTTGTCTCTGCACTCTGAAAAATCCTTCTTGGTCTCCGGGTAATACTTTAAAAACTCAGGCAGCTTGCCTGATGCTCTCAAGGTCAAATATTGATATTGCAGCTTCGATTGATTGCCCTTTAGATGTCGCACTTCTTCGTAAATTGGATTCCTTATTTTGGTGCGTTCATGTGTTTTTATATTTTTAATCACAATCCCCATAATATTATAAGGTGTATTTGCCGATGCAAACTTCTCAATAAGCTCTGAATATGTAGTGAATTCGTATACTTCGGGAAAACGAACCGTTGTATGTGACCACTGTCCATTTGTTCTTACCGCTGAAATATTCTGCGGAATAACTATTTGATCACTGAGAATTTCATATGCATCCACCAAGTAGAGCTGTGGTTTAGAAAAAGGCACAACAATTCTGTTATCAGGATGCTGCAGGACAAAACTGTAGCAAAACTGACGATTTAGTGAATCTAGAATAAGACCATTCTCTTGAGACGCCTCTTCAAACATGGTTTTAAATGTTTTGCTATTTTCTTTCTTATAGAAAGACACTTCGGCGTCTACCGTGTTTCTAGTGGCAATCTTCCAACAAGAGTCATAAAAGACATTGATCATGGTTCCCTCGACAAACTCTTGCGCAATAATATAGTCTGTCTTTGATTCATATTTTTTAATAAAATGATCCGCAGGAAGAGATTTTGGAGGTGCAAAACTAACAACTATGTTTTTTGGGTTAATAATTACAGATCTGAGAAGACCATATGTTGAAATTAGATCTACAGCTAGAATATCCTTGTTATATCTAACAATTTTGTATTTATCATTTGATTTAGTAGAATATTCAGTTACTGTATAATAATTGTTTGAAGTATCGTTTGACAAAAAGACCTTATCAAATCCGGGAATATTATTTAAAATGTAAGATGTCAGTGTCATTTCTTTATAAGTAAATGGTAAAATGTCTTTAAACTGATTTATTATATTTTATATCATTTGGTAATATTAAGTATTTATTAAGTATTTATTAAGTAACAAATATAGATAAAAAATTTCTATTATAAATATAAGATAATGTCAGAAATAAAAGATGTTAGCGAAGAAATGAAATTAAATCCAGTTTCGGCTTTATCTGTAGAAGATGTAGATGTAGATCTTGAAGAAGGCGAAATAGATGAAAAAGCAGAAGTAAAAACAATTAAATTTACGCTTAGATTAGGCGATGTTATTGTGATCAAATCACCTACAAATGAAATTCTTAATAATGGCACATTTCTCATCGAATATATCGATAAGGAAAAGATAAAACTAATCAACGCCGAAACCTTTGAAAAAACACAGTTACGAATTAATAAAAATGGCGTCATCGGTGACGGTAGTATAACTGAAATTAAAATAATTAGCAGTAATCCGAATCGTGGATACGCAAGACAACATGGCTTACTAACTGGAACATGGATTAATATTTATTTTGGCGGTGATATGCCTCTCATTATTACTGGTCATATCACTGATTTAGAGCAGGATATGATTGAAATAAAAACAGTCGATGATGAAACAATATACATTAATTTTGATTATCACGGCATCCCCGAGGATCTGCCTATTGAGGCATTTGAAATCCGACCTGCACCTGAAGAAAAGCTTAAAGAAGGAATAAAAAGACAAGAGGAAAAACAAAAAGAAGAGGGAGAAGACGGAGAAGATGGAGAAGACGGAGAAGATGGAGAAAACGGAGAAGAAAAACAAGGAGAAGAAGGTGAAGAAAATCTTTATTCGGATCAAGAAGAAGGTGAAATAGTAGAAAAAATACCTATTAAAAACGTGAAAAAGAAGGTAGAACGTCTTATTTTTAATGCAGATGATATCGTGTTTGGTGATATAATAGATATAGAACAATACGTCGAAGTAGATAAGGACAAATACAGGTTTAATATTGAAACCCAAACCAATGATTTGTTAGAAGAGATGCTTTCTTCTATTCCAAGTAATAAACGAACTAACAATGTTTTAAACAGAATCCACATTATGATTTCTCGTTTTATTCAGCTACGCGAATTGTCATCTAATTTTGATAAGAATAAAAATGTGACCGGATTTATTCATAAAACAGCCAACGATCGTCCTCTTGCAAATTATTTATCGGACTTTAAAAATAACCTATATTGGGTTATGATGGTCGCCAAAAATGTGAAAAAAACATATGTCGTTGATGCAGGTCATGGATATGAAAGAGTCGGTGATGTTGAAATCATACCTGAAATGCAGAATGTCGCCGAAATGTCCAGTCTATTTAGAAGATACAAGTCGAACGAAGGCATCGAAGGGCAAAACAAATATTCGGGACTTTACAGCGCATTAAATCCATATTTGACACCCTTTTCTTCTATTAATGTGGAGAATGGTGACGTGTTCAATTCCGAAAATAGAATCATTGTTGAAGGCACTGTAACATCCAATATAAATGCCATCATTGATAATTTAGGCGATCTATATTCTACTGTAGTTGTCAGAGGACAAGAAACCGCCAGAAAATTCGTTATCCAAAAATACAATTTAGGATTGGATAAGCTACATGTTGAAAATGGCCTTTTTAAAGGATCTAAAATGGATGCACAGCGTGTTAAACTAACACATAATGATGATATCGCCATCACTTCTATGGTTACACTTCCGGAACCAACTGTGCAATTTTCGCAGGTTAATTTGCCTGGATCTAGTTTGTTAGTTAAAGCTAATTTAAACTTGCATTTTTTAAACTATTGGCAGCTTCTTAAGCAACGATCTAATGTTACGTCGGTTGAAATCGACGGCTTAGATAATGAATTGGATTTCAATGATGGCAACTTTGTCGACAATATTAAAAACTATATGTTAAATCTTACTGATTATGAGATGCCAGGGGGTGTTAAACTAACAAATCTAGAAATATATAATCAATTTTTGAAAATCATTGTCCCAAAAATCATCGTTCTTTTCAACCTCGTGAAAAAATACATAAAAGGCAAATTATCCATGTCTAATTTAATCACCTACTTGGAACCCTTCATGATTTATTCAGATGATCTCACCTACATGAATTATAAAGAAATGGATAAATTTATTAAAGAAAAAATAAGAGAATATAATTCTAGATATGTTGAGCATAGCAGAGCATTTTCTACTATAAAAGCTGTTAAATCTGAAAAACTACCTGCCCCTTCGATTTTTGCACTACTTGGCAGCGATTATGCAATTCAAAGTAAGGTTTTTGGTGCATATAATTATACTTATAAACCCGAACCTTATACGACCTCTTCCGAGCTTTTAAAGAAGCTGATTTTGTTAGATTACGGCAATCTATATAATACATCTATTGCCTTTACTAATTTGGCACTTATGTATCCTGCCGAGTTGAATCCATTGTTTGAAGCGGATAAAGAAGCAATGAAAGCTAGTCTAGAAAAAGCATTGGAAAAGGATAGTTGCACATCATATATCATCGCCAAAAAGTATTTCACAAAGGAGGCATTGGATGCCGATAATGAGAAAATTATTTATTTCGACAGAGAATACGACACCACGAATTATGATATGATTAATGAGGAATTTAAAAGGGAGCGCGACACACTAACACCTGAAGAATTGGAAATATATATTGCAGAACAACTTAAAAGGAAATACAAAAAGGAGGAACGAGATGCGGATTATTTGGCCGAGACACTTGTCAATCAGGCGAAAAAGGTGATTGAAGGACAATATGCAATCATTTCAGTAGAGCCACAAAGCGGAGTCGAAAATCTGTCCGCACTTGAGTATTATGTGAGACAGAATAATATATGGGTTAAAGCGGAAGAAGTCGATCCGAAATGGTTTATTCAAGATACCGATGTTTTGTGTAATATCAATCCGAGCTGTATTTACAATACCAATAAAATACCGGAAGAAGCATGCGAAACAGTTGAAGTCGCAAAAGAAACTATGGTCTCATCTGCCTTAAAAGATATCATGAAACAATTCGATAAAAATTATAAAATATCTAAATCAGAACTAACAACCTATGTTAATAAGCATCTATCTTATTTTGAGGATGTTATGTCACGTATTCAGGCGATCCAAACCAATGCCTTTTACAAATATAATAACTGGAGTTATGAGCTAGGTCTCTCTATTTCAGAAAAAGAATTAGATCGAAAAGTGTCACCTTATACAAAGCTATGCAATCTTATTGTAGGTCAATCTGATTTTGTCAAACAGCAAAATGATATTGTTGTATTTGCGGATAAATTTTGCAGAGTTGGTGATCCTGATTTGCCGAATGTTAATGATGGTGAAATGGAAGATATATGGTGGTTTTATTGCAAAGAGACGGACACAAAGCTTATCCCCGCTTTCCGTGTTATACTCGCCAAAACATTTGTTAGGAAGCCTGAAAAATATGAAAAAATGATGGAGACCTTAATTAAATCGATCGGTAAACTGGGTGACAATGGCGATGCATGGGTCGACGAACACAGTGGCGAAGTTATTCGCTATATTGATTTCGATGTCAGCGATGGATTCAAAGCCGGATTTAAGGACGTTAGTAGAAGCATAATGGAACGAGATGCAAACGATGTTTCTATTGAAGAGCACAATGAGCGCGTTTCTAAAAAGGAAAAACGCCTGTCCCCCGAAGGGCAACTTGTTTCCAACATTATTGTTTCCATTACATCTAACATGGGAATCAATTTAGATAAATCACACGACTATATTATTAAGGTGGTAACAGAACTCATGGCGAATGAAAGAATCATTAAAAAGGAATCCGCTTATAAAGAAATGGAAAAAGAGGCGGCGAAAAAGGGTAAGAAGCTTCCTGAATATATGTTAGTTTATAGCTCTGCCTTATTGTATTTATCGCTTGGTATGATATTAATTGCTGTTCAAACAAGCATTCCGTCGATCAAAACTAGAAAGACGTTTCCGGGATGCGTGCGTTCATTTAGCGGATTTCCACTTGAAGGAGAAGGCGATGATTCGGGATTAAATTATTTGACATGCATTGCACACAAATATAAAAATCCGCAAACGATTCCATGGAATGCGATATCCCGTGTCAATTTAGAAAGAATGACCGAAACTTTAAAAACATATATCGTAAAATATTTGCTTCCTTACGAAGAAGTCGAGCAAAAAATAAGAGAAAAGGTCGAATATTTACTGTTGAATCCTGATAAAAATGATATTCCTGATGAACATTCGCTGACCTTTTGGACTAATTTTTTGCCACCCTTGAGACCATTTCATATCAAGGGCTTGTCAAGCATTAGCGAGGGATTTGAGGATGAGCTGAAATCCGATCTGACTTCGGGTAATCCAAAACAAATCCAAAAGTTGTTAGTTATTCAGTCCAAGATTACTCAGTTTTCTCTTGCTATACAGGAAGACATACAAAAAATAGTGGAAAGCAAGGACATGTTAATGAAGGCGTCTGGACAGCCATTTATGGTTAATGCCTGCTGTAATGAAAACGAACGTGCCAATTTAACCGCACTTCAATATTTTATTCAAGAGAATCCGAATATTGGGATCAATAATCAAATTGTTAGAGAGCTCACTTCATTATTAAGAAGCAGTAATAAACTAAATGAAAGCGCCATTATGATGAGCGAGGTTGATACGAAACGAATATTTCCGGACATATCCAACGATTTTAGTGATGAAATTATTTATCGTGCATTCATAAATCTTTGCCATTTTCAGTCATCGATCCCATTAACGGAAGATTTGTTGACTATTTGTATAGACAAACCTAGTTATTTGTCAAAAGTAGACACCATTCAAGAAAAAATAGCTAAATTGAAACGCGATGACAGGCACTATACGAAGGATATGTTTTTGCGGCTATTTCAAATAGTTTGCAGACACAATATTATCAATATTTCTTTGTCTTATGCAACACCGTCTTGTTCGGAATCATTGAGGAAGTTGTTAGTTACTATGGACGTGAGCAATGAACAAAATGTGGCCAAAGCATTGCGCAACAAATTAGAGGTGCTTTTAGATACATATGATCTAACAATTCAAGAAGATACAGATGATATGCGACAACTGAAAAATTATTTAGCCAAGGCGAATGAAAATATGCGTAAAGATTTGATTAGCTTTATTAAACGCAAGGCTAAAATAAGTGGATCAGAGTTAAAGAAACTCTCTACCTTTTTAGATGAATTATCAGTTTGGCAATTTGATGTGCATCGAAGAAATGATGATATAAAAATATCGGATGATGCCTTGTATAACTATATTAATTTTAATAAGAATTTCATATCGCTTTTTTCAACTGTATTTCCGACCATGATTTTAAATAAAAAAGAGACATCCTTTACTTCGCATGCCTATTGGAAATTTGCGCAAAGCCACAATTACGAATTAAAAGAAGATGTCGACAGTTATTTGGAGCCTTTAGCGAAATTTTTCAATAATGTGGCCATCAATAATGTGGTTTTAGAAATACAAAACATAAGCAAAGGCATTCTTTTGCTATCTCAAGTCACGCCAGTAACAACAAGCACCAATATTGGAGAAAAAGAACTCTACAATGTGTTCGATAAAAGAACTTCAACGCTTCTTTATGAATATTATATTATGCAAATATTTACAGAATACATTAATCTAACAAAAGACCCTGTCATGGCTTCTCAAATGCTGAAAACACCAAATACGGAGGCTGCATCAATATACAGCAATGACTTTTTAGTTGAGCAACAGTTACAAATTGCAGAAGCAGAGGATATATATTTAGAAGGCAATGTGGATAAATTGCAGGAAGATACTGCGCGTTTGTTAGCTACTTACTTGACCATTATGATGCAATCCAAGAAATCAATTGACTTATCGTATGACAAGGTAGATGATCTTATATTTAAACTAAAAGAGGCCGAAAAATACACATTTACAGACCGATTAAGAGATTTAGATGATGAGCAAAGAGAAGTGGAGAATGTATTGAAGATTTATAAATTGGGTGTTTGGTCTACGGGATTATCCAAGGGCATTAAAGAATACGATCCTGAAAATTACGAACATGAGAAGCAAGTCTCAGCACGCATTGCAGAAATCCAAAATGGTTTAAGAAGAACGGGTGCAATTGATGAGAATAATATGGAATTTGATTTAGAGGATGCTTTAGATGATATGGATGCACAGGCTTTTGCGGATGCAGATGAGCTAAAGATGGCCGATATTGGCGAAGATTACGAAGATGGGGATCCATTTAATGAAGAATATGGCGAAGAAGAGTAATAAACTAACAAAATTTTTATAAAACTTTATATTATATAACTAACATGTTAATATTAAGATCATTTATAAGAAATAACATAACGGTTGCTGCTATAACAATATTTATTATTATTTTTGCTGCAGTTCATTTAATGAGACCGGGTTTTTTGTATAAGCATGATGGCAGCATTCGAGAATTTGGGGTTGGAACAAAAAATAAAACAATTATGCCGATATGGCTTTTTTCTATTATTTTAGGAATTTTATCTTATTTGTTTGTAACCTACTATTTGGCTTATCCCAAATTGCATTAAAGCCGTTGAATATACTCTGATCTAACAAAAGGATCATATAATACCATACTTTTTTCTTCACTGAATATCAGAATAACGTAACCGTTTTTAACTATCGGCCGGGTTTCAAACTTATTTTGAAGCCTTTTAATAAGTTTGGTCTTAGTAAAATTTAACTGCCTCATGTATTTGCCTGACCTTAATCGATGGTAGCCTGTAAATTCTAGGATTAGATTTGTTAGATCAGTTGGCACTAATAAAGGAAATATATTCTGCATTTTCTTTAAGCTGTTTTAAATAATATTAATACAATCAAAGGTATTTATATTATTTTTTCAATTTTTTAAGGAAACCAAGGTTTCCTTATGATCCTTCCTTTCCAAAAAAAACAAAATATTAAAAGGAGAGCATGGGATCATATAAGGCATGGGATAATATAAGGCATGGGATAATATAAGGCATGGGATCATAAGGGAACGGCAGTTCCCTTACTTAGGAGACCGTATAAACAGTAGATTCATTTAGCTTCTTTTGTTTATCCTGTTCTTCTTGTTGTTTCTCGTAAGCATCATAATCCGCCTTAATAGTATTCACATCTTTCACACACCCTTTAGTATCCAAATTATAGTAAACAATAGATGAGACCAACATCGCTGTATAAATATACCACAAACCTTCACCTATATTTTCACGTTGAACAACTAGATCTAATAATTGTTGCTTTAAATTATCCGGACTTGGGTTTTCATATACACCAGGTTTCATAAGCGGTTTCAATTTGTCCCAAATATTTATAAAATTATCAGGATACATTTGATTTATTAATATGGAATTGTTTCCACAGATCTTCATCAGGGCTTCTGCTGCAGTTGTTAGCTCTTTCTTTTTATTTGGATCCGGCTCTGTTTCTATTGCTTTATTAATATTGGTATCTATTAAAACTTGTGTTAAAATATCGCTTGCCTTACCCGAAATAGCAAAATAGCCAATGACATCAGAAAATACATTCTTAAATCCAGGAAATGCCAGGATTATTGCCATCATCACTCCAAAAATTAAAAACCATGGAACCAAGGTATAAAGAATTGCCGCTCCTGCATTTTTACCCGCACTACCTTGACATTTGTCGATTAAGTATATAATATTTAATGTTAGTTGGGTGCATATTACAATCAGTAAAAATATACCCATTTTTTTTATACATTCGGTATAGTATTCCGCATTAACATCAGGTGTTAATGTATTATTTACCAGAATCAACTTAGGTTTGCCGATTACAGGAACCTGTGCAATATATAACATTGTGGTGATTATAAATAAAAATAATGACAAAAGTGAGATATCCATATATAGATAATTGGTATAATTTTTTTTTGTTTTTTATATGTATTTATAAAGCTATTATATGAATTTCAATAGCGCTAACAATAGTAATTATGCTAAACCAATTTTAACTGAACCCGGAGTTAAATACTTCTTAAATGAAACTTTAAAACAATGCCACAGTTTTAAAGAAAAATACCATAATGTAATGTTTAATATAGGAATAACAATTGCCTTTTTTATTATTTTAGGGATCCTTTTGCTATATAAATATAAAGGCAAACTAACACCTGAAGAAATCTTTGAAAAAGAAACTAAAAAGAAGCAGTATATATTATCTAAAATAAAAAACTATCAAGAAACAAAACTCAGAGAACAACAGCAATTAATCACAGGACTACCTCATTGGGATGATGAACATGGAACAAAATATGCCTTTTAGATTCTTTGTCTTTGTCTTTGTGTTTATTACAGAATAAATATATAAACATAAATTATAATGAGTGAATCTAAAGAAAATACTCCTGAAAATTCAATAAATAGGTCAAGTATGTCCGCAAAGGCAAAAATGTCTGTCAATGAAGCAATGAACGAATATTATAAACTAAAGGCCAAATATGAAACCGATTATCATGAGAAATATATTAAACCCATATTAAAGTCGTATGACAAGAGTAAGCGAGAAAAACGCCTCGAATATCAAAAGCTACCCAAGGCTGAGTGCATCAATTGCAGGCGAAATGTAGGCAGTATTTTTACCATCAAAAAAGATGCAGAAGAATATACGAGGTCGTTTGTCGCGAAATGTGGCGATTTAAGTGATCCTTGCCCTCTTGATATTAATTTTGATTACACATTTCGCAACGAATTAGGTCAAGAATTATTGGATGCGGATCGCGATATAAATGAAATTAAAAACAAGATTATTATTGATAAAAATAACATGATGTTTGGTTATGTTGCTCAAGAAACAGCAATTACAAATTTTAATACAGATACTTCAGAATTAAAATCAATTACAGAAGGCGCGGGGTTCATTATGGAAATCAATATACAATTAAATGATAATCCTGTTAAGAATGATTTAATCAAGAAAAACGAAGACAAATTGGGCATGGAATATTTGCTGCCATTTAAGGAAATGGTTAAAACATATGATCAAACAGGAAATACCGAAGTTATGAATAAAGCGATGAGATTTTATGTAGACGAAATGGTTCCACTAACAAACACTATTAGAAATCTTAAATATGAAGTTTGTTACGTTGATTTTTTAGATAAAAAAGATAACGATGATCCCGATGAAAAGGGAAATTTATATATTTTAATGCAGAGAAAAAATAGTCTTCAAAATTTGGAATATACATTGTATGGTTCGGATGAATTAAAATCATTTACAAAGGGAATTAACGGATTTGTGTCGAACAAAAATGTGAAGACGAATAAAACTATGAAAAATTTAGAACAAGTTCATAAAAAGACGCGTAAATTGAGACCTTCAGGTGTAGATTTTGATATAGAAGGAGAAGAAGGAGAAGAAGGACAGCAAGGAGAAGAAGGACAGCAAGGACCAATCAATTTAAGGAAAAAATTGGTTCTACAGAATGCAACAGAAGCATTGGAAACACAGTCGGTTGCAAATATTTACCCTGATTTATATAAAAGAGTGGAAGGTAATATTATGCCTGAGCGCGGTCCGGGCGGTTGGTATTGGGATAATGAAAAGGGTGAAACGGATATGACATATCAACGAATATGGGACACATTGTCACCCGAATACCAAGATGCCTTATCTCAAGATGAAGCTTGGATGAAGAAAACAATAGATAATTTTGTCGAATATGATAGACTTCGTAATGAAAAGAAAGTCCCCCTTTCATATAGCAGAGAATTTGTGCATCCGGATGGTCTATTATTGCCGCCTCAAAAGATCGGCGAGAATAAATACGATTACGGTAATCCAGTCTATAATAAGTTATTAAATACCGATAGTCCGGGTATATGGCTAACCTTTTTACCTAAACCAGACCGTTATGAAAGTAAGCCTTTATCGGCAAAAATACAAAATACAATTGTGGATGTTTGGGGCGAAATGTTCCCTGAATATTATTCCAATGAGTATAAACCATTTTTGAATGCAGTTGCATCAAATCTTAAATCTAGACTGAGATTTACCAAATAATAGATTAAAAAGGATTTAGAATTCTTTAAATTATAAAATATCATTATTATTTATGTTGACCAAATATATATCTATACCAATCTTTTTAAGTAGTTTTATTGTCGGATTAGTATTTATCTTTTTTCTAGGCCCGGATTCTAAAACAATATATAAATACCCATCTCCTACAAACTACAAGGACATTTTATACAAAGATAAAGTAGATCAGTGTTATCAATTCACACCTAAAAAAATAAATTGCCCTATTAATCCGCTTGCTGTTAAAACAGTGCCTATTCAAGAATAGATATTATATGAATATTATATGAATATTATAAAATATATGCTTACTTTATAATATAAACACAATGTATTTATCTAAATTTGTTCACTCAGAAACAGGTAAAATTTTAATGTCTATATTACTTGGATTCGGATTGGCCACTTTCTTTAGACAAGTTTGCGTCGGTAAAGACTGTATTAATTATAGTGCCCCCCCTGTTGCTGAAATTGACGGCGAAACTTACAAATTCGACGATGCGTGCTATAAATTGCAGAAAAATGCTGTCAAATGCGATTCCAAAAAGGAAATCATTGGATTTAGTTCTGCCATTACTGCATAGTTAAATGGTCCTGCATTGCATTGCGTAAATTAATCGCAATTATTTATCCACAATAATATATATTATGACCGATATTAATACAACTAGTATCAATGATCTGCCAACAGACCCCATGGGATCTAATGCGAATAATATATCCATGGCTATAAGTGAGAAACCGCAACCTCCAACTAATTTACAAAACTCATTGTCTTTAGATCAATCCACTATTAGCCAAATTGTCAACGGCTTGCAACAAGCTAGTGTAGCTGGCGCGACAATGCTTCCTAGCAGAGACATTCCTCAAAATACCAACGCAATCACACAAGACACCTATGTTCAGCCAAATTACGTGCCTCCTCCTACTAACACTGATTATATTAACGAACCTTTAAATGCATCAGAATATATCAATTCATACAGCAAAGACGAGCAAATGAAAAACTCATTAGACACTGTTTACGAAGAATTACAGACACCGCTCCTAATTTCTATTTTGTATTTTTTATTTCAGCTGCCCATTTTGAAGCAAACCTTGTTTAAATATATTCCTTTGCTTTGCCATAATGATGGCAATTATAACTTAAATGGTCTCTTATTTACCGCTGCTGCATTTGGCTTCTTGTTTTTCTCCATGTCTAAAACCATGAAAAAAATCAATTCGGCTTTTTAAAGGTGAATTATTAATGACATTAATATTTTTTATTTTTTAAATAGAATATATAATATGAGCTACACAGATATTGGTTTACTTGTTATAACTGAAATTATCGGCGATTTTGGCTACAAAAATTTCGCAGAGAACGGCGGCATGCAAAACTTTGCCATCGGAACAGTAGGATATGTCGGTGTTATATATGCGTTAATTCGTTCATTACAAGGCTCGCAAGTATTACTTGTGAACGCAGCATGGGATGGTTTAAGCGCCCTTGTCGAATCTATTGCTGCTATCATTGTGTTAGGCGAAGGATTTGATGATCCTTGGAAATACATGGGCATTGTATTTATCATTTTAGGTCTCTTTTTGCTAAAGTTGCCGGTTGTTAATCCACATAAATTTGTATTTCCAAAATTTTTCATTGATACTAACAAGAGCGCCTTTTTAAAATAAAATGAAATGAATAATAGTTTAAGATATAATACGTAATATATCTTAAACACACCCTTACTTAAAAAAGCCACTTTCTTTTCTTTATTGTCTTCTTCCTCTTCTTTTTAGAACCTTTGGTCTTACTATTTGTCTTTTTTGCCTTGCCTTTTTTCAGCTTATCATTTTCATTGACAGGATTTAAAGGCCTATATCGTAAAAACCACTCATCATATTCAGCTGTTCCCTTTTTATCCTTTAATTCCGCGAATTTCTCTGTTTTTTGTGCCCTCATCTCTTCTACTGTTTCCTGATGACCCATGCAGGTTATACTAAATCTTTTTAGCAGCCCCTTTTGCTGCAATCTGTTCTTCTCTTGCACCTCAAATAAATATTTTGACATGCATAATATTCTATCCGTATCATAATACGGTCTATTTGCGTATAAAAATGCCAAGTAAAAGTTCAACATGGTGTCGATTGTCGCCACTTTTATGGTATATCCTTGCTGTTTTAAAACATTATAACTATGGCATGCGATCGGCTCATAAATAAATGCTACTACATCGTTGCCTACACGGATCTCATAATGAGGCGCAATTATTTCACCTACTGAAGAATGTTTAATTATTTTCACATCTTTTACATCGATATCATTTAATCTTTCTTTTACTATTTGCGAGACGATAAGCGGATCTTCAGCTAGAACATCGAAATCGGGAATCTTTTCTAATTGTTTTCTTAAATGTGATGGCATGTATTGCGAATATAATGAGACAGCATATCCACCGAAAAATACAACACCTTGATCCATTAAGGTTGATTTCACGATTTCATATATTTGTTCGGATTTGTTTATACTGTCGTTATAACCTCTTGCTTTTAAATCTGTATTTGAATTTGAATCTGAATTTGAATCTGAATTTGAATCTGAATTTGAATCTGAATTTGAATTTGATAATCTTCTCTGGAAATCAATATGTGAGCATTGATGTGCTGTTAATGGATAATTGCGATTTAAAAGTGTAAGTCTCTTGAGGACCTTTTCCCACCTAGATACATCGCCATCCGGTCTTGATAGTTCTAAATACATTCCCATTCTTAACAAATTCGGCGGCGCATACAGAATTCCCGCAACTTTTATTGCCTCTTTTTTTATCGAATTGAATAATTCTTTTGGAATATAGGATATATCTGCCACCGGAATAAAGTTCACATATACTTTGTATGTTCCATGATGCTGTCCTGATTTTGCCTCCACTTCAACGAAGCCTTCTTTTATATAGAGATCCACCAGCTCTTTTGCATTTGTTAGTGCATTCCAACTATAAAAATCATAGTCAGGAATTTCTGCATCTTTATTATAAAACTGATCTTGTTTTGGGAGAATATTATTTATCGCAGTGCCACCATAGCAGATCAGTTGCTTTTGTCTTAAAAAGTTTTCGACAATTCCTATTATGCGTTTGATTTCCGGCGAATTGGCTGCAATTTTTCCCTGCTTTTCTTCCGCAGTGTCTACCGCTTGTCTTAATATTGCTAGCTCGCAGTCTTCAAATTTTAAATTTTTGCATGTATCATTTTTCATTATATTATCTATATAATATAATCAAATATTATTTTGAATTTGAATTTCTATTTGTATTTAAATACGTCGCAGAATTAGCAACTGTATTTGTCTTATTTAACCATTCATCTCTTGATTTGATCATATTGGAAAAAAAGGAAAACATTGTTATATATAAATAATGTGAAAAGGTTTTAAGTTGTTTTAAATACTTATATTATAATTGATTGTTTATAATTGATTGTTTAAATATATATTTTAATTAATACTTAAAGACAATTTCAAAACTTAATATTTGGCACTCAATCATTATATTTCAAATTGGTAAAAGTCCGATTTCACTTCGCGTGTAGCAAAAGACACTTCGGGGTTTTGTGCCGGCGGATCCGGTATTACTTCCGGAATATATCTCAGTTTCTCTGGTTTTAAAACAAATGAATGCCCTGCATCATTAAAAAACATGTCATTCTCTTCCAAATTGGTATCCACTATTTGATATCGCAGTGCGAGTAACTGGATGCCATAGGTTCGCATCGTAATGGAACTTGGATTATCGGGATTCGATCCTTTGTCCGGCATTCCTATTGTCATGTTTAGCTTATCATATTCAATTTGTTCTACCATATCCGGTGCATTTATTACATCATAATAATGTAACGCGCGCATAAAAATCGAATTGCTTGTCATATTCACGTATTCATAGAATGCCTCTGATTCCATAAATGCGAGATTGCTTCTATCTACAATTATCACCACTTTTCCTGCCATTTCAGGCAATTTAACAGCACCAAAATTCTTACCTTGATTTTCAAAACTGTATTGTTTTCCCATTAACATATCATTATGGCTTTCTAATAACTTGGCAAAATTGTCATACATTGGTTGATTGGAACTCTTTATACGAAGATGTAAAATAATAGGATCAAATGGATTCGGTGAAGTTGAACTAGCAAAGGCATAGTCTCTTATGACATTTAACACCTCGCCAAATGGCACAGAATTAAATGTTTCTTTTACACAGTAGCTGTCTGATGTAGAAGTGGCTACAACAGGTTGGTCATCAATAGAATACACTTCAAAATCCAATCCTCTTACACCTTGCTTAATTAGATCCTTTAATATACATGTATTTACATAACCATTTTTGTAATTTCCTCCTGAACAGCAATTGTAAGCGGATTTAATATAATAATCTCTGAGTGGATATTGATAAGATTCAATCTTTGTATTAATAGACTTTATCTTGCCATTTAATGTTCCGAATATGCCATCCATATTTTTGCAATCTCTGACACTCATGCCATCTGAAAATATTGTTCCGGAATAAAAAAAATAAACCAATAATGATAATAATATAATGAATGTTGTTACGATTGTAAATGCTTTTATTACTGTGCCTTCTTGCATTTCTTTTAATGAGTTTAATCCTTGTTGTAATGCTTTTGTAGCTTCTGTTTCAGACATATATTTATATTAATATAATATTTTTACTTTTTACTTTTACCTTTTTAAAATATAATATACTCAAATAAAGAATTAAAAAATAATCACAATATATACTAATTATGGCCGGCGGTTTAATGCAATTAGTTTCCCAAGGGCAACAAAATATTATTTTAAACGGTAACCCTTCGAAAACATTTTTTAAATGCACCTTTGCACAATATACTAATTTTGGCTTACAAAAATTCCGAGTCGACTTTGAGGGCTCTAAAACCTTACGTTTGTCAGAAGAATCAACCTATACATTTAAAATTCCTCGATATGCTGACCTTCTAATGGATTGTTATCTCTCAGTTGTTCTTCCTAATATTTGGAGTCCTATTTTGCCTCCACAGGACCCGAATAATAACACCACTTCTCAAAACGCCAATAGTGAAAATTGGGTTCCATATGAATTCAAATGGATTCAAAATTTAGGAGCCAAAATGATCTCTAAAATTAGCATTACATGCGGCAATTACACGCTTCAAGAATATTCCGGCGACTATTTGTTAGCATCTGTTCAGCGTGACTTCAATACCGATAAAAAAGCACTATTTAATGAAATGATTGGTAACATTCCTGAGCTAAATGATCCTGCGAATGCCGGTTCTCGAGTCAACTCTTATCCAAATGCTTATTATAGTAGCGCCTTAGCCGGCCCGGAACCGTCTATTAGAGGTCGCATTTTATACATTCCATTGAACAATTGGTTCGGTCTCAAAACACAGATGGCGTTTCCTCTAACATCGCTTCAATACAATGAACTGCACATTAATGTGACATTGAGACCAATTAATGAGCTATTCCAGATTCGTGATGTATTTGATTCTGTTTTTAATTTTCCATATATAGCGCCCAATTTTAATGCTTGGTATATGCAATTTTATCGTTTTTTACAGCCCCCACCTGACATCAATATTGGCATCAATTCGTATTCCGATCAGAGAACCTTATGGAATGCGGATGTGCATTTAAATTGCACTTATTGCTTTTTATCTAATGAAGAAGAGCGCGTTTTTGCATTAGAAGAGCAGAAATATTTGATCAAACAGGTTCATGAGCAGAAATTTTACAATGTGACCGGACCTAACAAAGTAGATCTAGATTCGCTAGGAATGGTCGCTAATTGGATGTTCTATTTTCAGCGCAGTGACGTTAATTTACGTAATGAATGGTCTAATTACACCAATTGGCCTTACAATTATATGCCACAAGATGTAATCCCGGCGCCATCAGCTGGAAATTATACAGTTTATCGAACAAATGCATCGGGTGAGCCTGTTCCAATTAATATTGGTCCCGGTGTGAATCCCAGTGGTAACTTAACTGGTCTGTTAATTACGCCAACTTATACTCCAGAAAATGACAAGTATATTTTGGTTGTTTTGGGCATTTTGTTAGATGGTTCTTACAGAGAGAACATGCAGCCTGCAGGCATATATAATTACATAGAAAAATACACTAGAACTACAGGTAATGCTCCGCCCGGTCTCTATTGCTATAACTTTTGTTTGAATTCTAGCAACACAGATTTGCAGCCATCAGGCGCGATGAATATGAGTCGATTCAACCAAATTGAGCTTGAATTTACTACAATTATTCCGCCATTGGATCCGTTGGCGCAGAGTTTGACGATTTGCGATCCTACAACGGGTGATATTATCGGTATTAATAAGCCAACTTGGCGCATTTATGATTACAACTTTAATATGACTTTATTTGAAGAGCGCATCAATCAAGTGATCTTTATTGGCGGCAACTGTGGCTTGGCTTATGCGACATAAGTCATTTAATAATAGTTTTATATTGTGACCATTTATGCTCTCAATATAATAGCGATATTTAGCGGCATTTGTGACCATCGAATGTTTTATCCATGGTCTCAGAATCATGTTTTGACTGTATATTTTTGACTGCATTTATGGTCACATGTTTTTTGTTCAGTTGATGTAAATTGAGACCATGAATTCGGCGGCAAAAAGTTCCGACAAAATGGCTGCATAATGGTCGCGTTTTAGATTCATATGTGAAACAAATTGACTGCATAAATGGTAACAATTGGATCTATTAGTCGTTTTTATCTACTTTTTAAAAATGTCCAAAAGTCGCTACATCGCTACTTTTCTGTTCCAATTTGAAATTTTTTTTTGGGATTTGGACATTTTTAAAAATGTCCATTTTGGAAAACCTAAAAGTTGCTTTAGAAAATGCAGTTTTGAAAAAGTGTGTTGTGATCATAATGCTCTTAAATTGATTTTTTCTTTGAAAAAAGTGTTACGATAAATTTTAATATTTTCGAAAAAAAAGGATTTAGGAGGATTTTATCTTGTATCATTATATGGAACATTTGGATACAAAAAGTTGCTCAAAAGTTGCTCCAAAATTTTGCTGCAAAAGTTGTGACTATATCACAAGCAAAAAGAGTAGTTTTGATAAACATCTGTTGACAGCAAAACATGCAATTATCAACCAAAAGATACAAAATGCTACCGAAAAACTCCCAATAGTTGCTCAAGATTTATTTAAATGTTCTTGTGACAAGGTATTTAAATATCATTCGGGTCTATGGCGACACAAAAAAATATGCATTGAAACAAAACAAGACGACAGTGAAACCATATCCGAAAATAAAAATTCAGAAAGCTCTGATAAAGAAATAATTAAATTACTTATTCATGAAAATTCAGAATTTAAAAACTTAATTTTAGAACTTGTTAAAAAGGATAATATGAATATAACTAACAATGCCAACAACAACAATACTAACCATTCACACAACAAGACCTTCAATTTGCAGTTCTTTTTAAACGAAGAGTGTAAAGATGCACTTAACATCAGTGAATTTGTTAGTTCAATTAAGGTAGAACTAGAAGATTTGGAAGCTACTGGAAGACTAGGATATGTAGAGGGTGTCTCTAGGATAATGAATAAAAATCTGAAGGAACTAGATATTAATAAAAGACCAATTCATTGTTCAGATCTAAAGAGAGAAGTATTGTATATTAAAAATGATGATCAATGGACAAAAGAAGAAGAAGCAAAGCCAATTTTGAAAAAGGCGATAAAACAAGTCGCATTTGAAAACATAAAGTTAATCAGTGATTGGCGAAACAAATATCCGGGTTGCATGGAATCTGATTCACGTAAGAATGATTTGTATTTAAAAATAGTTGGAAATGCAATGTCTGGGCTAACAACAGAAGAACAAATTAGCAACATCAATAAAATTGTTAGTAGGGTTGCCAAAGAGGCAGTTATCGATAAATAATATTGAGATTTACGCAGTTCGTAATAGTTATCTATTAAAAATATATATTCATATTAATTGCAATAATATGAATATGAATTATACCTATTTAGCTAGTCAAAGATGCAATCCTGCACAAGACATATTTTCAGATCTAACAGATGGACAATTGCATTACATTTGTTACCATGTTACAACTAATGGGAAATATCCATTTGTTCAAATTATGTTGGAAAATAATTTATTAAATAACGAATTTGTTCTACCAACTATAACAATCAATGAATCCTTTACTAACAAAAATATAGAGATGATGCTGTTTAGAAAGATTAAATCAGATTTAAAAAGACTAAGATGTAACCTTCTAACAGCGGAATATAAAGGCATCTTGAATGCAAACAAAAACGTATATGCATTAATAGATGTTAGTTCATTGGATATTAGTTGTCTACATTTATCTAAATCTGTTACAACATGGTTTGTATTGCCAACTGAAATTATCAATATAAATAGTGTATGTAATATTCCTGTTTCTAACAAAGTGTTAAATCTATTTCAAAATGTATTACCCGAATTAGGTGTATTATTTAATAATGGAATGCCGTATTTGTTACCTGATGTTGTATATACTAGTTCTCCGGATTTAAAAGAAACAGAATTTCGATCATTATTTGGACCATCAAAGATAGGAGATTTTTTTCATTTTTGCACTTCAGAATGTGAGACAGAAAATAATAATCGATATGCATTATTTATTGAAAATCCAATTTTAGAATTAGAAGCTGATCTAGATCTAGATCTAGATGTAGATAATCAAAAAAATGATTTATGCATTATACTTGATAATCATACTGTGTTAGTAACAGAATATGAATCCTTTACTCCGCTTTCATATCATATTAATCAATCGCAATTAGCATAAACATCATATATTTATTTCTTAAATAAATATATAATGTCTTATTTAAACGTAGTCATAAATCCAACGGTGACCAATAGTTCTATTTTGGGATCTGGATCTGGAACTGGATCTACAACAAGTAAAAATATGAGTAAAGTAACTATTTTTGGTTTCACTATTTTATCATTATATAGCATAACAAAAATACTTAACTTTTATGGTGTAGGTGTAGAGAAATATGGACCTTATTTATTGTTTTATGTGTTTTTGATATTGTGTGCGAATATTTTGATTTCAGATCATCCCAAAATATAGTATTTGATTATGTCTTTAAGTTCTAAAAAAACATATATATATTATATTCAAAGAAGATAAACGAGATGCTGATGGCAAATGGATGGGATTCAGAAGAGAATGGGCTGTGTTCACATATGAACAACTAGAAACAGAAGAATGGGGACTAGGTGAAAAGGAAAAAGCTAGAGTTACAGTTTGCTACCGCAATGGTCAAGTCGGATTGATTCTCAGATATATGAAGGCAGATTCGGATATATAAATAGATTAGATAGTATAGATTAGATAGATTAAAAATAAAAAGGGTTGCAAATAATGATCGTAAAATTGTGTTTTAGCTCATAAGAGCAGGCATAATGATCCCTTTTTTTTATACACCTATTTCCTCTTTTTCTTTAAGCCCGTTTCATATATATATAAAAAATTGAACTAAAGATTGCACAATATATTATATATAAAACAATTTAAAGAATAAACATGGAACGACGAATCAACAAAAAAATCGAAGCTTATGTGTCCAGCTTCAAGGAGGCCGTTTTATATAAAGCTGAACAACTTGGATTAACTAATGATCCTAATTTGGCATCACTTGTTAAATATGTGTATGATTATGACAGACTAACACTTTGCAAAGAGGATTTCATGAAACGCAAGCGCGTCAAAAATGCAGTGCATTTGTCCGATAGATGCTGTGCAAAACGAGCCAGTTGCGAGCAATGCACTCGACGCAAGAAAGAGGGCTACGAATATTGCGGCACTCATTTGAAAGGAACTCCTCACGGTATTTGCGAATCAGGAGATAATGATAAACCTACGGGACAAAAGATCGAGGTTTGGGTTCAAGATATTCAAGGTATTGTTTATTATATTGATAAGAACTTCAATGTTTATCAAACGGAAGACATATTTACTAACAAAGTGAATCCCAAAATCATCGCAAAGTATGTGAAAAATGGCGAAACTTACAGCATCCCTGAATTCAATATGCAACAAAATTAATATATAAATGAATAAATTTTAGCCATAGCTGTTGTCAACCATGAGTCTACATATTATTTTTTATTATTTTACATAAGGAAATACTAATTTATCTACTGTAGATTTAACATTAAATATTCTATGCACTATTATACCAAATATAAACATTCCTACAATTGTTTTTATATAGCTCCAATGCATTGCCCAAGCTAACAATATTGATGCTAATAAAACCACACTTACATCCACATAGGCTACATTAAATATTCTATGTGAATGAATCCCTACACCGGGGACGCCAATTACCCTATTAAAAAAGTCCTTAAGCTCGTAATAATATGCTTCAAACATTATATACTAACAAAATACAAAATAAAACAGCTTAAATTATGTTAGTTCTATATTTATCTCATCATCAGAAATGTAATACTTAAATACAGTGTCGTCTGTTTCGTTACTACATAGGCTAAACAGTTCCGACGATACGGATCTTATCGGTTGCCTACATGCGCCTACATCTAGGCTTGTTTGTGTTGTTGGTTCATCCCTACATCCATGTAGGGCAACTAATTCCGTCAAAACCCGGCACATTTTGTCTTCAAGTTCGTTCGAAAGTTGCGTCATATAGTTGCCAATATTGATGAATATTTGTTTTTCTATTTTTGGAAATCTGTATTCATCTTCATTCACATTATATTCATCATCTGCGTCATATGCATACTCATTGAAGCCATATGCATATGTATTATTCATTATATTATATACTATTTTGATTTTAATAAATTTCACAATATTATTTATTTTATTTATAATTTATAATTTATGGTGTTAATTATCTTATTTTGTAACATACTTTTGTTAGCTTGATTCATAATAGATCTATTGGTTTAACTGTTTTTCTTATGGTCTATTTATATTTACTGTAATTCCGTACTCTACTTAGTTTAAAGGGATTTTTGGTTTTCCATTTTGGACATTTATAAATGTCCAATTTTAGGATACCATAGGGAGCTTTCAACAAATTTTAAAAAAAGTGACTTGTGATCATAATGCTCTAAATTCCTAAAAATGTTGAAAAAAAGTGTGACGATAAAATTTCTCACTTTTTCGTAAAAAGCTTTAGCGAACTTTTCTCTTAGTATATTATGACTTCCAAATACTTACAAGAAAATGCCGTTTTTTTCACTTGCAAAATTTGTGACTTTACATGCAGCAAAAAAAGCAACTACGATACACATCTTTTGACACTGAAACACAAAAATACTTCTTTAGCAAATAAAAAGAGCGCCACTACTTTTGACTGCGAGTGTGGTAACACATACAAGCATCGACAGAGTCTTTACAGTCACAAGAAAAAATGCCAAAACACCCCAAAAAATGCCGCGGACTCGAAGGCGCCGGAACCGAATGTAACAGAATTATTATTAAAACTTTTACAAGAAAATATGGAAATTCAAAAACAATTGATAATGCAATCCAAGGAACCTACAATAATAAATAATAACAATACAACTAACAACCATTTTAATTTAAATGTTTATCTAAATGAGACATGTAAAGATGCGATAAATCTAAAAGAGTTTGTTGATGGATTACAAGTGAAACTAAAAGATCTTGAAGATACAGCTAGACTAGGATATAGTGAAGGTGTGTCAAGGATCTTTATTAAGGGCCTAAATGATTTAGAAGTGAATAAAAGACCGATCCATTGTAGCGACTTGAAACGAGAAACACTATACATAAAAGATGAGAACATGTGGCATAAAGAAGATGCGAATAGATCACACTTAAAATCAGCAATTAAAAGAATAGGAAAAAAGAACATGATGCAAATTTTTGAATGGCAAAAGAAATACCCTGACTATAATGATCCGACATCAAGGGAAAATGATAAATACCAGAAGATGATATTCAACGCGATGTCGGGCATTTCAACCGAAGAACAGGAAAATAACACGGAAAAGATAATAAAGAAAGTGATAAAAGAGAGCGTAATTGAGAAGAGTTAGGGTCTTAAATATAATAAAATAAACACATTCATTTTATTATATAATTTTTGTATCTTATATAGTGTCAATCCATTTACTAATAATTTCATAATCTTGAGGATCTAGTTTTTCGCAAATTACAATTTTTTCAGGGCTAGAACTAGCACCACCACTTCCCAAAAACATAACCCCGTTAATATTATTTTCAACAGTATAGATATGATATTTATTTGGTTTTATAACAATGCTGGTAACTAAATTTTTATTTATTATCATAGATGTTAATTTAATGAATTGTGACATGATGTATATAACATTAAATGTAATTTTATCTTTAGATCCTTTTGTTAATAAATAAGAATCGACATGCATTTAAAATAATGCTCATATTTAATATTTGAACTCTATTTGAGGTATCATACAAGGGCTTATATAATAGACCCAAAATATGGTATAAAGAATGTCTTATAAAGGTTCCCCTAAAATAATTAGTAAAGGAAAAAACCCAAAATAAATTGAAAAATGAATAGTAAAGGAGGGGTCATAGAGGAACCAAGGTTCCCTTAAAATATTTAGTGAGCCTTAAAACCCGAAATAAATTGAAATAAATAGGGGTTTGGCTCCACCTTTGTAAAGGTGGAAATAATTAGTGAAGTAAAAAAAGCGTGCAAAAGTAAAAAAATTGAAAAAAGAAAGAATGTAGAGAGAGAGAGTATTAATCCCTAAAGAATTTGTAAAACGCATAAAGCTCTCTTAAAAACTATTAATAAATCGAAATAATGTCAAGCTCAATTGAAAATAACGTAGAGATGTCGGTGACTATTTTGTTGTTAAAGACACTGGAGAATGCGACGAAAGAATACGCGCGAGAATGCGTGCGTCGTTGCGCATCACAGTATGGATTTGACTCAGATGAAGCACTAGCAAACCTACACCTAGAAAACTTAGCTATACAGGTGCGAGAAATGAAGAAACGTTCAAACGGAAAGAAGAAAGTGACAGAGAAGAAGGAGAAGGTGGTGAAAGTAGCGAAAGCGTATAAGGCGTCAATCCCGTTACCGTTTGTCAGATCAATGGTTTCAGAGGATGGATGCCAAGGACTAGCGTATAATGGCGGTCTGTTTACACAGTGCCCCAAGATGCGTATGTCGGAGAGTTCTTACTGCAAAGGGTGCCAAATGGAAGCGGATAACAATGCTTCAGGCGCGCCTTCAAACGGAACAGTAACAGAACGATGCGCATGCGACATGATGTCATTTCGCGACTCAAAAGGGCGAAGCCCGATTGCCTACAGTAAAATAATGGATAAACAGAAGCTGACGCGGGAACAAGTGGAATCAGAAGCAGGTAAGCTAAATATCGTAATTGATGAGTCACACTTTGTTGTAGTAGAAAAGAAGACGGCAACAAAGACGGTGACAAAGAAGGCGACAAAGAAGACGGTAACGGTAGTAGAATCAGCGGCCGTAGAAGATCTGTTTGCTCAATTGGTAGAGGAAGACTCAGAAGATGAATCGGTAACGGTTGTGATGAGCGAATCAGATGAAGATACCGTAAGCGTAGTAGACACGAAAGACCTAGAGAAGGGGGAGCGCAACATGATGAAAGAAGCGGATTCAGAGTCAAAAAAGGCGGAAAAGGCGATAAAAATCGCAGAGAAAAAGCAGGAACAAGAGGCGCAGCGTATTGCAGCGAAAGAGCAGAAGATTGCAGATGAATTGGCAGCGAAGGCAGCCCGAGAACAGAAGCTAATCGATGACAAGCTAGCCCGAGAACAGAAGCTAATCGATGACAAGCTAGCCCGAGAACAGAAGCTAATCGATGACAAGCTAGCCAAAGAGCAGAAAATCGCTGACGAAAAGGCAGCCAAAGAACAGAAGCTAATCGATGACAAGCTAGCCAAAGAAGCGAAGATTGCAGCGGATTTAGCAGCGAAAGAGCAGAAAAAGATCGATGACAAGCTAGCCAAAGAAGCGAAGATTGCAGCGGATTTAGCAGCGAAAGAGCAGAAAAAGATCGATGAACAAGCTGCCAAAGAAGCGAAGATTGCAGCGGATTTAGCAGCGAAAGAGAAGAAGATTGCAGATGATTTGGCAGCCAAGGCAGCGAAAGAACAGAAAAGACTGGACGATATTGCAGCGAAAGAACAGAAAAGACTGGACGATATTGCAGCGAAAGAGAAGAAGATTGCAGATGATTTGGCAGCGAAAGAAGCGAAGAAGTTACAACTAGAGGCGGAAAAGGCGGAAAAGGAAGCCAAGAAGTTGGAAGCAGAGCAAAAGAAGGCAGCAAAAGCAGAGCCAAAGAAGGCGACCAAGGAAGGAACCCGATCGATTGTAGCGACCAAGGCGAACTTCAATGTAGGAGACAAAGTTGAATACAGAACTTCAAAAGGCGAAGTAAGCAAAGGAACCGTAACCGAAGTGAAGATGGGCAAATCATTTGTGGAATACGATCTGCAAATGGAAGACGGGTCTTGCATGTCAAATGCGGCAGAAGGCAACATAATGGCTGCCAAAGTAGAGGCTGTAGCAGCAGCAGCGCCAAAGAAAGTGACCGTGAAACGAATCACAATCGACGGCAAACAGTATTTGAAGACAGCTGAAAACCTGCTCTACGACCCTGAGACCAAGGAAGAGATGGGTATTTACGATCCAGAAACGAACACGATCAAGGCGCTCCCGGACGACAGTGAAGACGAAGTGGAAGAAGACGGTTACACTAGCGAGTAGATTGTAGTTGTAGTTGTAGTTGTAGTATAGTGTAATTTATAAATATATATTAAGGGTTGTTATAAAACAACGTAAAACCCCATGTGGGTAATCCCTTTTTTTTTCGTCAGCGGTAACTTCATTTAAGCAGTCATTTCTTCAAAAGAAGAGTCATTTCTTGTTACCATACACGTATTATGAAAGCAAAAACCCAAATCAAGAAATGGGTGTTTAAAACCCTTTTTGTCACTCAATTCTTGTTACCATATATGGTGTCAAGTGTATGGTATACTATATCAAACTTGACACCATATGTTTTTATATACTACGGTTACACTATATACTACGGTTACACTATGCACTATGCACTATGCACTATGCACTATGCACTATGCACTATGCACTACGGTTACACTATGCACTATGCACTACGGTTACACTATATGCACTACGGTTACACTATATGCACCTAAGAGGTTCAAACAAAGATACTTTGCCTTATTCAAATAAACACACATATTATATATAGTTTTTTTTGTCAGTCATATCTACCATTTTGAGACCCATTTCTTGTGAGCATTTATGGTCACAAAATAGTATACAAAATGAGGCAAATCTCAGCATCCGCGAGCGCAGCGAGCGTGTGCATTGAAATTCTACTGTAGCACGGTAGATGCAGTGTATCCACAGTATCAAAGACAAATCAAAGACAAATCAAAGACAAATCAAAGACAAAGATCAAACAAATCAAAGACAAAGATTAAACAAATCAAAGACAAAGATCAAACAAATTTTTAGTGGTTTAAAATGCAACCCAGATATCGGTCACAAAAAAATCAAAATCAAAAAAATTGAAATACTTTTCTTACTTAAAGCAACTAGTATTAATAGCCTTATATAACCATTTCTAAAACTTTAATAACCAATCATTATAATGTCTCAATCTATTACTAACATCACCATCACCTTTGTGCCCAATGATAGAGCCGTAATTGCGCTCTTATTGGAATACTTGGGCCTATTAAAAACTAGAAAAATATGCATATTACCAGATTTCAAGCGAAACCAGCTCTGCTACACCGCATTCATTGAAGTTGCAGAGTGGTGTGACCGAGAAGCCGCCTACAATATGATCAAAAAAATCAGAAAACCAGACATTGAAGCCCGCATTGTTTACGAAGATGACAATTGGTGGGTTGTCGAAGAAACAGCGGAAGAAGATTTGCACTTCACCCAATGCGCAAATAAATGGACCACTGAATTCGATCAAAACCAAATAGAATACGAAGATTATGAGCCAAAGAAGCAAGTCACCTTCGACACAGAGCAATTCGTCACCACAATTGACGAAGTTGATTTCAATATGTTCTGCAAATGCTTTGGAAATGCACACGGATTCGATTTTGAAGCAGAATATGCAGCATGGACCTTAGAAGAAGAAGCCAAGAAACAAGAGGAAGCCAAGAAACAAGAGGATCAAGGCTTAGTGCAAGTTTCAGTTTAAAAACAAATCAAAAACATATAAAAACAAATCAAAAATTATAAAAACAAATCAAAAACATATAAAAACAAATCAAAAACATATAAAAACAAATCAAAAATTATAAAAACAAATCAAAAATTATAAAAACAAATCAAAAATTATAAAAACATAAAAATATACACGCATTTATTTTAACAACATTACTAACATTTATTCTTTAGGTTTAAAAAGCAAAGGACCAAGTGCAAAGACAAGGTAAGACAAAGTAAAGAGACCTTCGGGTCTTTTTTCTTCACGGGTCTTTTTTCTTCACGGGTCTTTTTTCTTCACGGGTCTTTTTTCTTCACGGGTCTTTTTTCTTCATTTAAAAAAAAGAGGAAGGAGGGGACCGCAGTTCCCCTAAAAAATTGAAAAACTTTTCTGACAAATATATATTAGTATTTATGATATTAATATAGTTTTAAAACCTTACAACGCAGTAACAAAGTAAAATCTTATAATGAATTCTATAACTACTACTAATCTGTCTATAAAAGACAAAATGAAAAAATTTAATATTCTGTTAGGTAGAGCAAACTTTTCAGCAAAAGAATATCAGCAAGAAGGAATAGAGTGGTGCTTAAGACGAGAACTATGTTTAAAAGGCGGAATCGTCGCAGATGAAATGGGACTGGGAAAAACTCTGACACTTATCGGCCTCATGTTTGTCAACTTCAAACGCAGAACATTGATTGTAGTGCCACCAGTTTTGTTAGATCAATGGGCTAAAGAGATTTTCAAATGCTCAGGACATAAAGCTCTCAAATATCATGGCCCCGATAAAAAATCAATCACAGAAGAAGAATTATTAAAGGCACCGATTGTTTTGACAACATATAATATGCTTTTAAGCGATAAGCGACCAGAAAGCGATAAGCGACCAGAAAGCGATAAGCGACCAGAAAGCGATAAGCGACCAGAAAGCAATATAAAAAAAGAAAGCAATACAAAAAAAGAAAACACTAACATTCTAACAAAAATCAAATGGAACCGCCTGATATTTGATGAAGCGCATCACTTGCGAAATAAACGCACAGAGCGCTTCACCAGTTGCGAGAAAATTAAAGCAGAAATAAAGTGGCTGATCTCAGGCACACCAATCCAGAACAAGCGCTCCGATTTATACAACCTATTCAAAATTATAGGCATACCAAATGTAAATCAATACAATGTCAAAGAACTCGCGGCAAAATATATTCTGAGACGAACCAAAGCCGAAGTCGGAATCAACCTGCCACCAGTAATCAAAGAAGAGCGCCAGGTCCAATGGACAAACAAACATGAACAACAGATGTCCGAAGAGCTACATTCATTGCTGCCAAATCAGACACATGTTTTTAAACATAGTAACAGCAACAGTGGCGAATTAGCCGACCTATTTGAAGGCAGAGGAATTCTAACAGCGATTATGAAAGCTAGACAAAGCTGTATTATGCCTAGCCTTTTGATGCCAGACATAAGAACCGAAATCAATAACAACAACATGGATCCAACAGCCTGCAAAAATTATATCAAGGCAATAAAAAGCAGCAGCAAACTAGATGCAGTCATCGAACTAATCCTAGAAAGAAAAGATAATGGCAATGGCAAAATAATATTCTGTCATTTCAGAAACGAAATCGATACTATTGCGCAGCGATTAATAAAAGGTGGTTTAAAAAAGGTTGTCACATATGATGGTCGTAATAGCAGAACACCAGGGCTCAATTTGGCAGACGCAGCAGACGCAATAATACTTCAGATCCAGACAGGCTGTGAAGGATTAAATTTACAGGCAAATTTCTCGGAGATATATTTCGTAAGCCCGCATTGGAATCCGTGTGTAGAAGACCAAGCCGTCGCTAGATGCCATCGAATTGGACAGACAAAGCCAACCTATGTATTCAAGTTCGCAATGACCAACTTTGCAAAAAACAATCAAGAACAACAAAACTTAAAAGAAAATGAAGAAAATGAAGAAAACTTAGAATCATGTAGCTTAGAATCGTGTAGCTTAGAATCATATGTCAATCAAGTCCAGATATTTAAACGAACAATAATTGGCGAAGTCATTAGACAATAATCAATAAAATAGACGCAAAACAACTACAAAAACAATAAATAAAATACAAAAACAATAAATAAAATACAAAAACAATAAATAAAATACAAAAACAATAAATAAAATACAAAAAATAAAAAATAAAAAGGAGGGATCATAAGGGAAACTTGGTTCCCTTAAAAATTAATTTATTTTTTCTTTGAACTGAGAATAGATGATAAAATAACTTCATAAAAGGAAGGATCATAAGGAAACCTAGGGTTTCCTTAAAAAATTGAAATACTTTTCTGACAATAATCAATGAGTATTCTTATAATAATTAATCAAGTCTTTAACTTTTATAACGCAGTAACGCAGTAACGCAGTAACCTTTATAACATTTATAACACAGTATAAAAGATGTCTTCTGAAAATGAACAAACTCAAATTGTGGAATGCCCAATTTGCTATGATGAGATTGATCAATTAAAAAATTGTGTAACAACAGAATGCGGACACCAATTCCATTGCAAATGTCTGATGCAAAATTCAGCAACCAATGGCTTCTCGTGTCCCATGTGCAGATCAATCATGGCTGAAGAAGCAGTATCAGACAGTGAATCAGAAGACAGCCAATATTATGAAGATGAAGATGATAATGAAGAAGCAGATATTGAAGCCATGGACGACAACACACTAACAAGTTTTCGCATGTTCCATCAACAGCTAGACGGCGAAGAAGTAGAAGAAGAACCTGAAGTCCCAGAAGAAAATGCAGAAGAAAATGCAGAAGAAATTCCTAAACCTAGCTTAGAAACAATCACAGCCAAACTAGTCGCTCAAGGATTCACAATGGAAGACATGGTCAAGTGCTTGTTAATAGAGCATGAAGAATATGATTCGGATTTAGAAGTAAATGGAAGATTCTCAGATCGAATGTTTGGCAAATTCAGACAAATAATTTCCAATTATCCAAGAGAGATGGAAGAACAACCGCAAGCAAATCCAAGACGAAGACAAAGAGAAGAAGTCGAAGATAGCTTTGCAAATATACAAAATAGATATCATGTCTTGTATAATGACGATGACGAAGAAGATGACGAAGAAGAAGATGAATAAGAAGATGAATAAGAAGATATTTAAATCAAAACAAAAATCAAAAACAAAAATCAAAAAACAAAAACAAACAAAAACAAACAAAAACAATTTATTTTTTTCTTTTGGCTCCACCTTTGTAATGGTCGCGATGCGAACATGGTAAAGGTGGAAAAACAATTTATTTTTTTCTTTTGGCTCCACCTTTGTAATGGTCGCGATGCGAACATGGTAAAGGTGGAAAAACAATTTATTTTTTTCTTTTGGCTCCACCTTTGTAATGGTCGCGATGCGAACAT
>Ga0214919_10000294_pt1 | contig 85302 bp, 59 predicted proteins | sample LL1503_MetaG_FD_177994 | JGI IMG/M metagenome (GOLD analysis project Ga0214919, IMG submission 177994) | Freshwater microbial communities from Lake Lanier, Atlanta, Georgia, United States - LL-1503 | ecosystem: Environmental > Aquatic > Freshwater > Lake | place: USA: Georgia | collected...
GAAGCCAATCGGAATACCGTCCGCCAACCGTTCGGTCCGGACGAAGGAAACATCCGGCGCTCGTACGGTATCCGGATTGCGATGGATGATGAACCCGGTTTCGGCAGCGAACACCATCCCGAGTGCGTGGTGCTTCACAAACCTCGACATGTGCTCACCAATCTGCATGGCAACCGCGCCGTGCCGCGAGCCGGCCGGCGACATCATGACCAACTCTCCGAGCACCAGTTCACACCTGCCGACGTCCTGGGCATGGAGCAGGTCTTCGGCAGTCGTAATCGATTCGATCGATGCCATGAGGATTTCTCCGGCCGGGGCGACGAGCGGGCTACTGAGGTGGACGAGTCCATGCACTCTACTCTCCCGAGTCTTGCACAAACCAGATCATGCGGGCTGCACGACCAGATGTGTATACATAAGTACACATTCTTGCAAGCCATCAAGAGCGAGCCGTTCACCCCTCGCCGAGAAAATTCGGCCGTAGGCGGTAGCTGCCCGACTCGAGCTGCTTGAGGATGCCGATGAGTTGGCCCGTGGCGTCGAGGGCGGCGAGTGCAGTGCCGCTTTTTTCAGGGAACTGCAGCAGCCCACCGCGGACAGCGGTCGCCAGCACCTCATCAGCGAGCACCATGCTCGGCAGATGAGCGACGGCAGTCGCGCCAGGCAACAGCCTCGCTCGGGCCGTGTCAGGCGTGATCCCATCGAGCGTGATGCTCGCCGCGCATGGAAATGGCCCGACGGCTGTCCGCACGAGAGACTCCATCACCGCCTTCGTGCCTAGGCTCCCGGCGAGGTCGCGGCCAAGCGCCCGCACGAACGTGCCCGACGAGCACTCGATCTCCACGGCCAGTCGCGGCCACTCATAGCCCGTGATCGTGAGCCGATGAATCCGCACAGGCTTCGAGTCGAGCACAACCGGTCGGCCCTTCCGCGCCAACCGGTAGGCCCGCTTTCCATCAACGTGCACCGCAGAGTAGTCGCATGGCCGCTGGAGGATGTCGCCGCGAAACGCGATCGCCGCCGCCTCGATCTCGACGGCCGACGGACGGACGGGCTGCTCCTCTTCCTCGACCGGCGTCTCGAGATCGTCCGAGGGGCTCGAGCGGCCCAAGAGAAACGTGGCGGCGTAGTGCTTCGTCAGGTCATGGAGATAGTCGACGAGTTTCGTCGCGTGGCCAACGCAGACAACCACCACGCCGCTGGCGAGCGGATCGAGCGTGCCGGCATGGCCGACCGACTTCATGCCCAGGGCTCGCGCCACCACGTCGACGACATGGCGGGACGACACGCCGACAGGCTTGTCAACCGGGATCACACCCGTGAATGGGAAACGCATACAGCTCCGCGATCTCTTCAGGGCTTCGTCCGGCCACCCGCAGCCGCTCGCGCAGCCGCGTGGGATCGTCCACCGCACCTGCAACGAGTCTGTCGAACTTGAGCGCCACGACCGCGGCCGTGCGGTCGGCATCGGATCGGGCATGCCCGAGCGGATACCGCACGAGCCCGCCGCCGAGACGGCCGAGCGAATCATGGTCGATCTCGACGCTCGTGGGGATACCGTCGGGATAGAGGGCGTCGTACTCGGCGCCACCATGCTCAATCGTGATCCGGTCGATAAGACCTCGAATATCCGCGTCGGCGATCGCCGCGTCGGAGTAATCATCCGGCAGGAGCATGAGTGACTCCCAGCCGGCGGGATGTCCCGCGGCAGCGGCCGCGCGGGCCTTGAGGAGCGTCTTGGCGAGAATAAACGGGAGCGAATGATCGGCAGACTGGCGGGTGGTGGGCGTCCGCTTGGCCGGATCGGCGATGATCGAATAGGCCGGTTCGTAAATCTTCACGCGGATCGCACGGATGCGGCTGAGATCACGGGCCACGTCGGGACTGGCTGCACACGCATCGACGATCACCTGCAGCGCGCCGGCAGACTGATGCTCATACAGCCCGAGCTTGAAGTGCATGGCATGGATCGCGAACGCGTCGCCACTCAGCCCGAGTTCCAGATCGAACGGGCTCTGTCCATTGGGGCAGGGCTCGTTGAGCCGGTAGATCGCAAGCGCGTTGCGAAACACATCGCGGGGCCCCAGGAAGCCGGCGAGCGCCCGCCGGCCGCTCATCACGGCCACCTCCGCCGAGAGCGCGGCCGACGCTCCCTTGCTGTCGGAGAGCTGGTGGCCGGCCCGGATCGCCCGAAAGGGCACATAGTGCGCGACCACCATGCCGATCGCCGACTCGATCTGCTCGACCGTGCCGCCGACCGCCGCCGTGTAGGCCGCGGCACAGGCGACGGCCCCATGGTGGACGTGATCGATCGAGTATTTCCGGAGGGCAAACACTTCGGCCAGCCGGCCGCGGATCTCGTCGATGAGCAGCATCACGCGGAGCGTGGCATCGCCATCGAGGCCAGCCTCCCGCGCGGCGGCGACAGCCACAGGATAAAAATCGTTGTGGCCAAACTCGCCGGCAATGCGGCCCTTGCTGGCGTCGTAGCCAAAGTTCGTGCCGTTGGAGTCCCATTCGCGGACGGCCGAGGCGTTGGCGGCGACCGCCTTTTCCACCGCGCAGGGCCGTGTCGAGCCCAGGCAGATGCCACCCCGGCTACCGACGGATGGCGGCGTGCCGAGCGCCTCGCGCCGAAGCACTGTCGGGGCATTGGCGCGGTGTGCCAGGGCCGACACGCCGCAGCCGACGCTATCGAGATGAAACTGCTCCACGCGGTCGAGCGTCGCCCGCCCGATGCCAACGTCCGTTGTTCTGCCCGTCGCCGTGGGCAAGCGGAGAAAGTCGATGCAATACCGGGCGAGGCCAACCGCCTGATTCTCTGTCCGCGGCAGCAGGACGGTCGTCCCCGCCAGGGGTTCTCTGGCCGCTGATCGCGTGGTCGTCGATGTCGTCATGGTGCTGCGAAGGGGTCGTGAGTGACGAGGGGCAAGGGCCGCAGTTGTACACAAGCTCCCGGATTCAGGAATCGGACCATGCCGATCAGCCCCCCAAGTGGATACACTGACGGCATCATGAATCCGACCCAACTCGGCCCCTATGAGATCCGGTCCCGGCTTGGCCGCGGCGGCATGGGGGCTGTCTACGAGGCGGTTGACACGACGTCCGGTGACACGGTCGCCGTCAAGGTACTCGCATCGCATCTCGCCGACGACCCGGGGGTGCGGTCACGGTTCGATGCCGAAATCGATGTGCTCAAGAATCTGCGGCATCCCGGGATCGTCAGATTACTGGCATTTGGCGAGCAGGACGACCAGCCCTTCTTCGCGATGGAACTGGTCCGTGGCAAAAGCCTCGAACAGCTTCTCCGCAGCGGGCGGCGGTTCACCTGGCGGGAGACGGTCGCCGTGGCGTCCGAGATCACGCGGGCCCTCAAAGTCGCACACGACCACGGCGTCGGGCACAGAGACCTGAAGCCGGCGAACCTGCTCGTGGCGGAGCCGACGCCCGGCGCGGACGAGCCGCTGTCGGGCATGGTCGACACTCCCGGAACCGGGACCGCAGGCGGTCGTGCCGAGCGGATCACCGTGAAGCTGGCCGACTTCGGCATCGCGAAACTGTTCGGCGGCGTCTCACACACGGCGCTGGGCCATGTCGTGGGCACTGCCGAATACATGGCGCCGGAACAGGCCACCGGCAGGCCGGCCGACCACCGAGTCGACCTCTACGCCCTGGGGCTGGTGATGTATGCGATGATGACCGGATCACCGCCATTTCGCGGCACGCAGCTGACCGAAGTGATCGACAAGCAGCGGAGAGCGATACCGCCCCGTGTGGCGACGCTCGTGCCCGACGTGCCCGCGGAACTCGACGAACTCATCGCCCGTCTGCTTTCCAAAGAACCTGCGCAGCGGCCGGCCAATGCCCTGGCGCTCGGCCGCCTGCTCGCCGCGATCGAGACGGTGCATCCGTTGGCCCAGTCCACGGCCAAGGCCGCCGATCAGCCTCACCGCGCGAGCGGTGCTCAGCCATCACCGGTTCGAGGTGCGGCAGAGGGGCCAACGGCCCACGAGCGGAGCAACAAGGCCACTCGGCCCGTCGACGCCGTTGGCCAACCAGGCACTGACATCCCGCCGGGGAAACCACCCGCCCGTCGCGACATCCTCAACGGGATCGACCTGCTGGCCCCCACGCAGGATCTTGCGGCCCCGGTCGCACCAGCGCCGCCGCCGGCCAAGCAGCAGCCAAAGCAGCCCCCCGCAGCAGGGCCCGTCGGCGGGGCTCCGCGGACCGCGGCTGGCAGCACGGCCATCACGCAGGATCTCCCAGGCCGGAGCGTCGTTCCCCGCACAGCCGCGTCGGCTTCCCCGGCGGCCCCCTCCCGCCTGCCCACCGATGTGGCTTCGGCGACGACACAGGTCGATCGCAGCCAGCGAAATCAGTTCACCACCGTCGCGGAATTCGAGCGGGCCGCCGCCGAGAAGGAGAGTCGCGAGCAGCGTTGGCAGCTCTTGTGGCAGGGGCTCACGGCCACCGTCGTCATCGGCGCACTCGCCGGGATCGTCTGGTTCTTCATGCAGGCGCCGTCGGCCGACCAGTTGCATGATCGGATCGTCGCCGTTGCCGACGACGCACATGGCGATCTGCGTGACGTTCGCAACGAGATGGATCGCTTTCTGGCCACGCATGCCGACGACCCGCGGGCGGGCCGGATTCGTGACCTCAAACGCACGCTCGACCTCGATCTGCTCGAACGACGGGCTCGGCGTCGATCGCGGAGCGACAAGGGGCTCACGCCCCTCGAACGCGACTACCGCGCGGCCATGAACAACGAGGAGAAGGGACCGTCGGCCTGCGTGAAGGCGCTGGAGGCGATGCTCGCGGTGCACGGGTCTGGCGCTGCGACCGCGTCCCCCTCGGAAGGAGACGCTGACGACGAAGCCAGCCTCTGGCTCGCACTCGCCCGACGCAAGGTCGAACAACTCCGCCCGCAGGCGGCCGCCGAGCAGCGGGACGACGACAAGCGGATCAGCGAATTACTGGCCGAGGCCGCCTCGCTCGCCGCGCGGGCCGACTTCGCCAACGACGAGGCCGCGTGGAAGAAGCTGGCCGCACAACGCCGCGTGATCCTCGAAAACATCGTCGAGGTGTATGCCGAACGGCCCCATGCCGCGGAAGCGGTGAGGTTCGCCACCCGAGAACTCGCCGACCAGTCATCCACCCCCGCATCAGGCACACCTGGAACCAACTGACACCATGCCCACCGCCCGCCGACCGCCCCACGAAGCCCATGCCGACCGCCGCACCGCCAGCCACGACGCGTTTGAACGCGCCCGCGCGGCCATCCCCGGCGGCGTCAATTCACCGGCACGGGCCTTTGGGGGCGTGGGCGGTGAGCCGATCTTCTTCGCGAACGCGCGCGGGCAGCATCTCAGCGACATCGACGGCAACACCTACCTCGACTACATCGGCTCATGGGGGCCGATGATCCTCGGCCATCGGCACCCTCGAGTGATTGCCGCAATCGAGACGGCGCTCCAGACGGGCACCAGCTACGGCGCGCCGACGGAAGCGGAGAGCCGGCTGGCCGAGCTGATCATCGGCGCCGTGCCGAGCGTCGAGAAGGTGCGGATGGTGAGCTCCGGCACCGAGGCGACGATGAGCGCCGTGCGGCTGGCGCGGGGATTCACCGGCCGCGACAAGCTGATCAAGTTCGCCGGCAACTACCACGGCCATGCCGACAGCCTGCTGGTAGCCGCGGGCTCGTCGGCCGCCACGCTCGGCGTGCCGAATTCCCCGGGCGTGACGGCCGGCACGGCGCAGGACACGATCGTGCTCGAATACAACGATCCTGAGCAGCTCGAGGCCGCGTTTCGCAAGGGTGGCGACGCAATCGCCGCCGTCATGATGGAACCGGTGGTCGGCAACATGGGGCTGGTCGTGCCGACGCAGGAGTTTCTCGACGCCGCCCGACGGTTGACACACGCCCACGGCGCGCTCCTGGTCTTCGACGAGGTGATGACCGGCTTCCGGCTGTCGCTCGGCGGCGCGCAGCAGATCCTGGGAGTCACGCCTGACCTTACCACACTCGGCAAGATCGTCGGCGGCGGATTGCCGCTGGGCGCGTACGGTGGCCGCCGCGACGTGATGGACAACGTGCTCCCGGCGGGCAAGGTCTTCCAGGCCGGCACGCTCTCCGGCAATCCGCTGGCCGTCGCGGCAGGCACGGCCACGCTTGAAGAACTCCGCGATCATTCACCGTATGCCCAGCTCGAGCGGCACGGCGCCCGTCTCGAGCAGGGGTTCCGCGCCGCCGCGGCCAAGGCCGGCGTGCCGGTGTGGGTCGCCCGCGTGGGCAGCATGATGACAATGTTCTTTCAGCGAGGGCCGCAGCCCGTGCCGGTGACCGGCTGGCAGACCGCATCGCAAAGCGACACCGACCGCTACGCAAGGTTTTTCTGGGGCATGATCGACCGCGGCATCTACCTGCCGTGCAGCCAATACGAGGCTCTCTTCTTCTCGAGCATGCACACCGACGCCGACATCGAGGCGACGATCAAGGCCGCCGAAGACGTGTTGAAGTCGATGACAGACGCGTGACCGCCGCGTTCGCGCCACGTTTCCCGACAAACCATCCCGTCTGCCCATACAAGCCCCCGGCGTAAGCCGGGGGATGTGTTTTCCCGACAAGCCATCCCGTCGCTTACGCTCAGGGCTTTTATGTGGCGGTCAACGCTCGGCTGACAACACGTTGATCACCGCCGGCACAGAGGCCTGATTGCCGTCGGCCGTGGTGCGGAGATGAAAGAGCCGGCGGCACGGCTTCGCGATCGGCGCCGCCGTGATGAAGAACTCCCGCTCGTCCTGCCCCTCGACGATCAGCAGGCCGTTGAGACCGACGTTGTCGACGAACACGCCGTAGGGAAGGTTCCGGCCCGAGTCGGCGCCGCCCAGTTCGATCCGCCCGTCAAAGTCGTGCCGCTGGGCCTTGACCTTCGCCGTGATCGTCTGTCCGGGGCGGATCGAAAACTCGAGCGGCCCGCCCGTCGGCGGCGATACCGACGCCCCGTTCTCGCCCGACGTGATCGCCACCGTGACCTTCGGCTTCTGCGCGAGTTGGATGTCGCCAAGCGAGCCGGCTGCCTGCGTCACGTCACGACCAGCGATGATGGCCGTCGCTTTCACTACCACGGCCTTGTCAGCCTCCTCGTCAGGCGCCACCGCATCGGCTGACGCCGAGAGAACACCGATCGCCTGCCGCTGCCCGGCCTCGATCTCGATAGGACCGTGAAACGTGAAGCCCGCCGGCAGGTTCTCCAAGGCAATTTGGATCGGCCCTTCAAACCCCTCCGACCGCGTGGCGGTAAATGTCAGTTCGCGGCCGCTGCCGGGGCTCACCTTCGGGTCCTTGCCACCCACCTCGATGCTGAACGAGGGCTGCGGCGAACGGATCGTGAGCGCGTAGCGATAGTCGTCAGGCTTCGATGCCGACCCCGCTCCACGGACGTCCGTGAGCCTCACGATGAAGTCGCCATCTGCCGGGGGCGTAAAGAGGATCTGCGAGTCGGCACCGAATCGCTGCGTCACCTCGTCGTCGTTCTCGTAGAACACGCGAAACACAGGCAAGCCGTTGGGGGCGGGCGTCGTTCCGGGAGGCAGTGGCTGCACGATCCATGCCGGCTCGCCCAGGGCGTGCGTGACGGCCGAGGTGCCAAAAAACGTCTGTCGGCTGCCGCTGCCCGGATAGACCACGTAGCCCGAGTCGGGGCCCTGCGGATACCGCCAGAGCCTGACGACCTCACCGTTCGCGTAGAGATATTCGTCTAGCTCCATCTCCATCCAGTTCTGGAGCCGGAAGTCGCCCGACTGGGTCGAGTCCTTGCCACGGAACGTAAACCATGAATCGCGGGTCGCCTGCAGGACAATCTGGACAACGGGCTGGCCGGCGGCATCGAGCACCTCGATCCGCGAATCGAGAAGCGACTTGGACCGCGCGGAGTTCACCTCTATCAGCAGCGGCACTCCACGCTGCGATGCGAACCGAAAGCAGTCGGCATCGCCCGGCCTGCCAATCGTGCCCTTGATCTCCACGGGCAGGGAGACTGCGATGGCCTGCTGTGAAGCGTCGTTGGGCTCGTGCTCAGCGACTGCCGATGGGCTCGCAGCGGCCGCCGGCTGCAACGCAGGACCGCCCGCACCCTCAGCGGCCCCGGCCATCGAACCCGTGACCGGATCGACCACCACCGTCACAACGTCGAGCGAACCATCCATTCGGCCGACGCCAAAACGCCCGTCGGCCAGGCCGACGACCGCGGAGATCTGATCCGGCTGCCGTGGGTAGTCGTGCGCGAGCACGAGGTCGGGCACGCTCCAACACTTGAGCGACCGGTCTTCCGCGGTGGTGAGCAGGTGCCTCCCGTCGGCCGAGAGCCCGATGGCGACGATCGGGCTCTCGTGTGCAAACCGGGAATGGAGCGGCGGATTGATCGCCGGTGCATCGACCGACACAAGCTTCCAGAGGTGGATGCGCTTGTCGCGGCCCCCACCGATCACGTGCTTCCCGTCGGGCGTGAACGTCACGGTGAACATCTCCGCCTGTGGCTGGTTGAGCGTGTCGAGCCGCACGCCGTCGCTGGTCCGCCAGAGCTTGATCGTCTCGTCGGCGCTCGCCGACCCGAGTAGCTTTCCGGTCGGGTGCCAGGCGAGGTCGAAGATCGCCCCGTTGTGCACGTCGATCGAACGAAGCAGTGACCCATCGGCTACATTCCAGAGCTTGAGCGAACGGTCGTAGCCCGCAGTGGCAAGAAGCTTCCCGTCGGGCGAGAATTCGGCGTCATAGAGCACGTCGCGGTGGCCGCCGAACGAGCGGATCAGACTGCCGGTGGCCAAATCCCGCAGTTCGGCCACACCGGAGAGGCCGGCCACGCCACCAGCGACGACGAATGCCTTGCCATCCGGACTGAAGTGCACCGCATTCGCCTTCCACGGAAGGTCGATGGCTGCCAACTGGCCGGGTGGCACGGCCGCTCCGCCAGCCGAAGCCGGCACGAACGTGAGCCCACGGCCGCGGACAACGGCAACGCGGCCGCCGTCGGGCGTGACTGCCGCGGCGGTCACCGGCATTGTCCCGACATGCGGTGGCAGTTTCGGCACGACCAGCGATTGCAGCAACGACGCATCGACCGCCGGGGCCGGGGCGCCGGCCGCGATCCAAGCCTCGAGCACGGCCCGGTCGGCCGCCGGCACCTGTGGCTCGTCATCGGGCGGCATGTGATCCCCCTCTTTGCTGAGGATTCGCTGGATCATGACCGACGCAGCACTGTCACCCGGTACGACCGGGTCGCCCGATTCGGCGCCACCCTTGCGGAGCGACGCGAACGTCTCGACAGACAATTCGCCCTCTTTGTCGCGGTCGTTGTGACATCCGGAGCAGTACGTCCGCAGGATCGGCGTGATGTCACGTTCGTATGACGGCCCCGCCGCATGACACTGCAACGCGGTCAAAAGGCAAACGACAACGATGAATAACTTCATGGGTGCTAGTGCCTGAAGAGGAATTCGCGGCTGGTGAGCAGCGACCAATACATGTCTTCGACGAGTTCCCGCTTCTCCTCGGGCTTTGCCGCCGTGAGCATCTCCTCGATCGGCTTTCGCTCGGCGTCGGTCGGCATCCGGCTCAGGCAGCGGAGCCAGGCCTCGTCGACGAGCGCCGTCGGGGTGGGATCGGTGGCCAGGATCTGCGTCACCCGGCCGGCCTTCGCCGACAGTTTGTCATTGATCGTGGAGCCGTTTGAAAGGTGCAGCACCTGCACGAGGCTGGGCTGGTTCGAACGCTCGCATTCGCAGGTGATATCGCGGCCGTTGCGGCCGAACGCCTTGAGGAAATAGTTCTTCACCGCCGAGTCGTGGAGTTGGATCGCCCGCGTGTCGTCGTCGTAGCCCTTGACCTTCTCGGTGGAGCCGTCGTTCATGGCGATTTCGGTGTAGTGGTCACGCACGCCGGTCGCGTCGGAGATCGCGTCGCTGAGCACCTCAGCCATCAGCCGGCGGGGATAGGCCCGGGCAAACCACTTCCGGTCGTCGGAATTCTCCGGCAGCGGAGTGCTCGACCGGCGATACGTCTCCGACAGGAGAATCAGCCGCATCAGCGACTTGAGGTCGTAGCCGTGTTCGACCGTGGAGCGGCAGAGCGCGGCGAGCAGTTTCTCGTTGCTGGCGGGATTGGTGGCTCGCAGATCGTCGACCGATTCCACCAGTCCCATCCCGAAGAAGTTGGCCCACACCCGGTTGACGATCGACCGCGTGAAGTAGGGATTCTCCGGCGACGTCAGCCAGCGGGCGAGCGGTTCGCGACGGTCGCCGGTGGCGTCCAGGGGCAGCGGGGTGCCGTCGAGCGGCGCCGGCGGCTGCGGCCTGCCTGTCTTTGGCTGCAGCAGGTCGCCCCGGGTTTCGACAAACAGCGTCCGTTGGCCGTTGCCGCTTCTGGCATCGCCACCCCAGCCTTTCGCGCGGACCCGCGAGAAAAGGTTGGCGAAGGCGTAATACTGATCGTTGGTCCATTTCTCGAGCGGATGGTTGTGGCACTTCGCACAATTGATCGAGAGCGACATGAAGGCCTGGCTCACGTTCTCCGCCATCGTCTCCGGATCCTGGTGCACCGCGAAGAAGTTGGTCGCACCGTTCTCGAGGCTCGACCCCTGGGCCGTGATCACGTCCCTCACGAGGCGATCCCAGGGCGTGTTCTCAGCCACGCGGTCGCGGATCCACTGGTAGTAGGTATTGACCGCCTCGGGCCGCAGTTTTGATCCGCTCACGAGCAGGATGTCGGACCACTTGTAGGTCCAGTAATCAATGAACTCGGGCCGCGCGAGCAGCAGGTCGACGAGACGCTCCCGCTTGCCCGGCGAGGCATCGGCCAGGTAGCCGTGAACCTCCTCAGGCGTCGGCAGACGCCCGATCGTGTCGAGAAAGGCGCGCCGCAGGAACGTCGGGTCGTCACACGGGGGGGAGGGCTTGAGGTGAAGCTTCTGGAGCTGCTCGAGCACGAGGTCGTCGATGAGGTTCACCCGAGCCGCACCGGCGAACACGTCGGGCGGTATCACGTGGGGAAAGGGCACCAGCACGCGGGCCAACGCGATCTGTGAGGAGAACCATGCCGTCACGGCGCCCTCACCATGACCAACCACCGTGACCATTCCAGTCGGATCGATCGTGGCGACGCTTTCATCGGTCGACGTGAACCTCGCCCACCGGGTGACATCGCGGCTGCTGCCATCACTGTAGGTCGCGGTGACCGTAAACTGCTGCGACCGGCCAGGCGCCAGCTCGGCCACCGCCGGCGCCAGCGCAATCAGAACGAGTTTCTTCTCCTGGGCGTTGGGGCCGGGGCAGCCCGCCGCGATCCAGGCGGCGAGCACTTGGTAGTCGTGCCCATCGACCTCCAGCCGCTTGCCTCCCTTGTGGGCCACTGCCATCGTGGGCTTCGTCAGGAGCAGGCTCGTGCCCGGATCGGCAAGATCCACCCGCCGGCCACGGGCATCGCGGGTGATGGCGAGGTGATCGGAGGCGGGATCGTAGCCAAACAGCGAAAGCCGAAAGCCGCCCTTGCCCGCGAGCGCCCCGTGGCAGCCGCCGCCGTTGCAGCCAGCCTTCGAGAGGATCGGCATCACGTCGAGGTCGAAGCTGACATCGCCGGCCTTTGCCGTCGTCACATGGACGCCGATCACCACCGCGACGATCAACGCGATCAGCGTCTTGCTACGGCTCATGCAAACAGCTCCTTGATCGGCTCGGTGCCGAAATCGGTGAGCGCGAAGGGCCGGCCGGCGGGCCCCTGCAAGTGGCTCGTGTGGTCGAGGCCGAGGCTCTGGAAGATCGTGGCCACGATGTCGCCCGGGCTCACCGGCCGCTCCGCGGGGAAGCCGCCGATCGTGTCGCTGGCACCCACGACCCGCCCCCCCTTCACGCCACCGCCGGCGAACGAGCATGTGAAGCACTGCGGCCAGTGGTCGCGGCCGCCGGCGGGATTCACCTTCGGCGTGCGGCCGAATTCGGCCAGCCCCGTGACGAGCGTGTCGTCGAGCATCCCGCGTTGGACGAGATCCTCGATCAGCGCGCTGTAGGCCTGGTCATACATCGGACAGACGATGTTCTTCATCCCCTCGATCGACGTGAACGGCTTCGATCCGTGGATGTCCCAGGTGATCTCGTCGAAGACAGTGAGGAATGTGTTGATCGTCACGAACCGCACGCCATTCTCGACCAGCCGCCGTGCCAAGAGGCAGCACTGGCCGAACCGGTTCATGCCGTATCGCTCACGGACGGCCTGCGGCTCCTTCGCCAGATCGAAGGCCTCCCGCGCCTGGGAGCTCGTCATCATCCGGTAGGCGGCATGAAAGTTCTCGTCGAGCAGACGGGCATCCTCGCTGGCCTCAAACTCTTTGGCCGCCCCTTCGACGATCTCCCGCATCTTCCGCCGGCGGTCGAGCCGGGCCACGCCGATCTGGTCGGGCGGCAGAAGGTCGGGAACGCGAAAATTCGGCTGCGAGGGATCGGCCATCAGCGCGAACGGATCCTGGGCCTTGCCGAGGAACCCACCCGCCTGACCATTGGGCAGATTGCCGCCGCCCCGGCCCATCAACTGCGGCAGCACGACGAACGGCGGCAGATCGGTCCGGCGGCCGAGCAGATACGACGACACGCTGCCGGCATGCGGCGTGTGGACGCCGCCGGTGAACCGTCGGCCCGTCTGCAGCATCTGCCAGCCGGCGTCGTGCACGGCTGCACCGTCGTGCCGGCAAGACCGCACCAGCGAAAACTTGTCGGCGATGGCCGCGTGTTTCGGCAACAGCTCCGAGATCTCGAAGGCGTCGGTCTTCGTCCGGATCGGCTTGAACGGGCCGCGGATCTCCGCCGGCGCGTCGGGCTTCATGTCCCAGAGGTCAAGCTGGCTCGGCCCCCCGAGATTGAAGATCATGATGCAGGAGCGATTCTCGTGGCCCGGCCGCACCTTCCCTTCGCTGGCCGCCCTCACATACTGCGGTAGCGACAGCCCCACCGCCGCGAGCGCACCCACATGGAGGAAATCCCGGCGGCTGGGGCCGTTGCCGCAGAGCAGGGCCCTCTGACCCGGGCGGGTCGCCTGAAACTCGAACATGGAGGCCTCCTCTGGCTGGAGCGTACCGGGTACCGCGGTCACGGTACCCCGAATCATAGTCCGCATCCCGTGGCCGTGTCATTTGACGGTCGCGGCATTCGTTTGTATTAAAGACGCATGGCTCGCCATTCCCACCCCGGCGTGAAGGTGCCCTCGCAGGCCGAACAGATCCTCCACCTGTTTGACGCTGTGCCGGATGTTTTCCTGTTCGTGAAAGATCGCCACAGTCGGTTCATAGGCTGCAATGCCGCCTGGTTGTCCATGCATGGATGCGGCACTGCCGCGGAGATACGTGGAAAGTCCGACGCCGATTTCCACCCGCCCGCCTTGGCCGCCCAATATGTCGCCGAAGACCGACAGGTGATGAAGTCGGGCAAGCCGCTCCGTGACCAGTCGTGGCTCGTGTCTGATCTCACGGGCATGCCCCGCTGGTATCTCTGCACCAAGATCCCACTCTTCGACGACTGCGGACACGTCTCCGGGCTGGCCGGAATCCTCAGGCCGTTCGACCACGCGGGCAACGCGCCGGAGGAATACCGGCGGCTTACTCCAGCACTTGAATACGTGATCGCACACTACCGCCGGCGGATTGCCTGCGCCGACCTCGCCGAGCGAGCAGGGCTGTCAGTCAGCCAGTTGCAACGGGAATTTCGTCGGCTGTTCAACATCAGCCCCGGCGACTACATCCTCTATACGCGGTTGACCATGGCCCGTCGCCAACTCGAGCAGACGACCGAACCGATCGGGCTGATCGCGGCCGACTGTGGCTTCTACGATCAGGCCCATTTCACGCGGGCTTTCCGCAAGCACGCGGGCCTGCCTCCGCAGCAATACCGACAGCGCCATGCCGGTCGCACGGCTGCGTCCTGATGCGTTGCCGTTTACCCGCCGTAGGCCGACGCCGTGGAGCTTCGGGCGAGGTCCGTCTCGAGCGAGCGGTGCGGACGGATACCGAGCTTCGCCAGTTCGCCGTGATACGCTTTCACTGCCTCGTCGGCGGCCAGTTCGCCGTCGGCGACCAGCCGAAGAAACCTCACGAACGAGAGCTGGTGCTCGGCCGCGTTGATCTTGCGGCCGAAGAGCGCGACCCGCGCGCCGTGCCGCTTCGCGTCGGCGAGCAGGCCAAAAGCGTCGTGCGTGGTGCCGGCGCCGCCGCCCAGGATGCCCACGACCACCGAGCGGTCATAGGCCGCCAGTTGCTCGGTGACCTCGGGGCCGAGGTACGGGATCTTGAGGAAGATCGGCCGGCCCGCCCGCGGCACGCCCGCCAGGCATCGCACGACATGGTCGGCAAGGAACCTCGCGATGTTCTGGGGCTTCTCGCCCGCGGCCCTCCCGGGCACGCGATCGAGCGCATTCGGAAAAAACACTTCCAGGAAATGGCGGAAGCCGGCCCGCTCGGCTTCGATGCGGAAGTCGCGGTAGGCCGTGAGCATCGCCCGATCGAGCGTGGCGTCGTCGTTGAGTGTCAGCGAGAAGAGGCCGAGGTTCGCACCGCGCGAGTGATCCGTATGCACCGGATCGACCCGGCCACACCGCGCCTGCGAAATCGTCGTCGTGGAGAAGGGCAGGGCGGGCTCGCGGCCGTAGCCGCCGGTGCCGGTGGCCAGCCAGATGTCGGTCGTGTCGTTCATCCGCACGGCAGGCGTGACGTGGCTACCGACGAACAACCCCTCCTCGATTGCCAACAGTTCGCTCGTGCTCGCGCTCATCAGCATGATGTCGACGAGCCCCTGTCGAACGATCTCGCGAATGCTGTCGCGAAACTCGCTGATCGACCTGAATGGACCGGTGGCGGGGCTCCCGCCCGGAGCCAGACCGGGCGAGGCCAGCCCGAATGCCATGTCGGCATCCTTGGCATCGGCCAGAATGAAGTCCTGGCAGGCGGGGTCGGCCACGATTCGGGCGAGTTTCAAGTCGAGCGATTTCTCGGGCTGCGACGCGGGCATGGAGATGGCTCCGGGGATGGCGATACGAGCGGCCATCCTACCCGACCAGCGGGCGACGGTGGCCCACCGCTGTGACATAACGTAAAACTTTTACGATAGAGCATAACGGGCGACGGATAGTCTTTCGCGGCACACAGACGCCGTGTCTGCCGTCGCCCACTCCAAGCCCTCCTTCGCCTGAGGATGTCTCGCCATGGCTGCTGCCTCGTATCGCTTCTCGATCGGCCCCTGGAACATCAGCCGCGGCGCCGATCCTTTTGGACCGCCCGTGCGGCCGCAGGTGGCATTTGACGACGTGCTCAAGGCGGCCGTCGGCCTCGGCTTCGAGGGAATCCAGTTTCACGACGACGATGCCGTGCCCGACCTCGAGAATCTCTCCCCGAGCCAGATCGTTCACGAGGCAGAGGCGATGCGCCGCAAGCTCGCCGACATGGGGCTGACCCCAGAATTCGTCGCCCCGCGGCTCTGGGAGCATCCCCACGGCATTGACGGTGGCTACACGAGCAACGATCCCGCGGCGCGGAAGTGGGCGATCGAGCGGTCGAAGCGGGCGGTCGACGTGGCGCTGGCGCTGGGCACCGACCTGATCGTGATGTGGCCCGCCCGCGAGGGGACCTCCGTTCGCGAGAGTAAAAATCCGATCGAGGCCTCTCGGCAGATGCTCGACGCGATCAACACGATCCTGGCGGCGAGCCCCAGGGCACGGATCGCCATCGAGCCGAAGCCGAACGAGCCGGTCGATCATGCCTTCGTGCCGACGATCGGCCATGCGCTCTCACTCGGGGCCCGCTCGATGGATCCCGCACGGGTGGGCGTGCTGATCGAATCGGCTCACGCCATCTTGGCTGGCCTCGATCCCTCCGACGAGATGGGCTTCGCGCTGGCCGCCGGCAAGCTCTGGAGCGTGCACTTGAACGACCAGAACGGGCTTAAGTTCGACCAGGACAAGGTCTTCGGAGCGGCCAATCTCCGTGGCGCCTTCGATCAGGTGCGCGTGCTCGAGTCGGCCACCTACGCCGCCTCGGGGGCATTCGTCGGCTTCGACGTGAAGGCCCAGCGGACACAGAAGGCCGAGTCCGCCACAGCCCATCTGGCCACGAGCAAGGCGGTGTTCCTGCGTCTGGTCGAGAAGGTGCGGTCGTTCCCCGCCATGACGGCCCAGCAGTGCATCGACGCACGAGACTACGAGGCGCTCGAGCGACTTGTACTGGAACACCTGCTCTCCGCCTGATGTTCGTGTCCGCGCATTAGCCGGTGAATACGTCCATCTGCAAACGGTTCACTCATGCCAGCCGCTCCGCTCGTCGCCGTCATCCTCGATGCAGCCCGGCCCTACGACCGGCTGATCATTGCCGGCGTGGCGACATTTGCGCGGGAGCGGACCCAGTGGAGCCTCTACGTCGAGGAGGATCCGCTCCAGAAACTGCCCGACCTGGCCCGCTGGCACGGGCAGGGGATCATCGCGAACTTCGATGACCGCCGCGTGGCCACGGCGATTCGCGGCCTCGGCATTCCCGTGGTCGGCGTCGGTGGCGGCTACGGCTGGCATGAGGCATCGTCGGGGATTCCCTACATCTATACCGATAATCAGGTCATCGGCCGCCTCGGTGCGGAGCACCTGCTCGCCTGCGGTTTCGAGACGCTTGCCTTCTGCGGCTACCCCCGCACTGCGACGAGCGGCTGGTCGGAGGAGCGGTCGGCCGCCTTTGCCGAGGCCTGCGGTCGGGCCAAGCGACCCTGCCACGCCTTTGCGGGTCGCCATGGCAATGCCCGCCGCTGGGCCGACCTGCAGGGCGAACTCACCCGCTGGCTCTCCCAACTTCCGAAGCCGCTGGGGCTGATGGCCTGCAACGATGTCCGGGCGCGGCATGTGCTCGAAGCCTGCCGCACGCTCGGCCTGCGGGTGCCACACGACGTGGCCGTGCTCGGCGTCGACAACGACGAGATGGTCTGCGAACTGACCGACCCGCCACTGTCGAGCATCGATCAGGCGGCGCGGAGGATCGGCTACGAGGCGGCGGCTACGCTCGACCGGCTGATGCAGCCTGCACAGGAGGCATCAACCGGACGCGGCCGCCGCGGCCAACCACACCGTGGTCAGGCCGGCACGCAGCGGATCGTCGTGCCGCCCATCGGCGTCGTGGCGAGAGCGTCGACCGACACGCTGGCGACGAGCGATCCCGCCGTCGTCGAAACCCTGCTCGCCCTGCGACGCACCCCGTGGATGAAGCCGGCCGTCGAGGCGCTTGCCGCGGCGGTGGGACTCTCCCGAACCAGCCTCGAATCACGGTTCAAGGCGGCGGTCGGCCGATCGCTGCACGAGGAATACATCCGCCTGCGGCTCGCAGCCACCCGCCGCCTCATCACCGGCTCCGATCTGCCGCTCAAGACGGTCGCAGCGCGAACCGGCTTCCCGTCGGTGCAGTACATGACGACGTTCCTCCGCCGCCACACGGGCCTCACCCCAGCCCGCCTCCGCGACCTCGAACGCTCGCGTTGAGCGGCACGCCGGTTCCGTGTCACGCGGCGAGCCCGGTCAGGTGCGGTCCGCGGCTGCCGACGACGCGTGCGGCCAGAAGATCATGATCACCGCGATCGCCACGGCCGGTGCCAGGCCGGCCAGCATGATGCCGGTGTCGAACGAACCGGTCTGGTCGATGAGCCTGCCGAATGCCTTCTGGATCGGCGACGCGATCAGCCAGCCGATCGCCGCCAGCAGGCCTGATGCCTTGCCAAGATGCCTCGGGCTCACATCCTGCGCGAAGGAGTAGTAGCAGGGAAACAGTCCCATCGCTCCGGCGCCGATCAGCAGGAGCACGGCATACAGGCCATACCCCAGCGGCAGTCTCGCGGCGAGGATCGTAAACGCGGCGCAGGCGGCGCACGCGGTCGCGACCGTCAGGCGGGAACGGTGCACGGTCAGTCCCCGCTTCACGAGCCAGAGGCTCGCGGCCCCGGCGGCGATGCAGCCGACGTCGGCGGCGCCGTAATAGAGCGCATTGAAGAAGAGCGACTCGGCCTCCGTCGCGCCGCGGCCCTGCTGGAGGAATTTCGGCAGCCAGGCCCGCAGCACCTGCCAGGTGATGTTGACGGCCACGACGAACGGTATCAGCGTCCAGAACCGACGATTGCCTATGCACGCCTCCCACCAGACGTTGCCGCGTGACGCCGCCGCATCGCCATCCGCATCGGCGTGCACCTTCAGGTCGTTCGCGCCGATCGTCAGCAGCCAGCCGACCACCCACACCACACCAATCGCACCGATCACGATGAAGGGCGGCCGCCAGGCCCCGATCGCCATGTTGTTGCCCACGATGGAGCGGATCACAAGCGGCGTGATGATCGCCCCGATCGCCCCACCGCTCTGCAGCAGGCTGTTGCCCAGCAGTCGATCCTTCCGGGACAGGACGGCCTGGGTCGTCCGCAGGGCACAGGGCCAGTGCCCCGCCTCGAAAAATCCGAGCAGCGTGCGGCAGACGAGCATCGAGCCATATCCGCTCGTCAGTCCGGTGAGCAGGCCGACTGCAGACCAGCCGACCACGACCGCCGGATAGAGCCAACGCACTGGAAACCGGTCGGCGAGGATGCCGAACACGAACGACCCGACCGCGAAGGCCCAGCCGAAGGCCAGTTCCAGGTCGCCATACCGCTCCTGCGAGAGCGAGAGTTCATCGGTGATCCGCACCGAGAGGTTGGCCAGCGTCTGCCGATCCATGTAGTTGAGCATCGTGGCCAGAAGCAGGAGCCCGCTCACCCACCACTGCCACGGACGCATGGGAACGTCGTCATCGGTCGAGGCCATCGTCGCACGCTCTTCCATGGGGTCGTTTCGGGCGTTCGTGTCGTTCGCAGATGCGACCGGGGAAACCGACGGGCCCCCATGAGTGACGCTGGCGTGTAGGGTAAGTTGTGTGCCACTGCCATGCCAGTCCCTTCGACCATTCACCCACACATTCCGACCGGAGCACCGTTCATCCAGTTCGCCAAACGGTGCTCAGACGGTATCTTCACAACTCGCTCCCATTGCCGCCGCCGACGACAGGCGACGTTTTTCACGTTCCAGGCCGGGCTTCGCCCCTTTCTCACCCATGACCATATCGCAGTCCCCACATGCCCGCTTCACTTCACTCGGCCTCGCGCTCCCCACTGTCGGGAAGCCGGCCGGCCTCTATAAGCCCTGCCTGGTCGTCGGCCAGCACGCCTACCTGTCGGGGCATCTGCCGATGCTCGCCGACGGCACGCTCATGAAGGGACGCATTGGCCAGGAACTCGACGCCGACGCCGGCAAGACCGCCGCCCGGCAGGTGGGCCTCACGATTCTGGCCACGCTCATCGACAGCTTCGGCAGCCTCGACCGGATCGCCCGCGTGGTCAAGCTACTCGGCGCGGTCAACTGCACGCCCGAGTTCGAGAAGCACCCCTACGTGATCAATGGCTGCAGCGAACTCTTCGCGGAGATCTGGGGGCCTGATCTCGGCGTCGGTGCCCGAAGCGCGGTCGGCGCGGGATCGCTGCCCGCCGGTGTTCCCGTCGAGATCGAGGCGATCTTTGCCCTGGCCTGACCTAGGTTCGGAATCAAGCGATGCCCCTGCGGCGTCTCATCATCGTGCAGAAAAGGGTCTGATCACATGCCACTGGCCATCGTTGCCATCGCGATCATCACGCTCGTGGCGCTCGTTGTCTGGGCAAAGGTGCACCCGTTCCTGGCGTTCGTGCTGGTGTCGGCTGCCGCAGCATTCGCCCTCGGCATGCCCGCCGGCGATATCGCGGGCGCGATCCGAAAGGGCATCGGCGACATCCTCGGTGCGCTCACGATCGTCATCGTCACCGGCGCCATGCTCGGCAAACTCGTGGTCGAGAGCGGGGCCGCCCAGCGGATCGCGTCGGTGCTCGTGAAGGCATTCGGAGAGCGGCGGATGGCCTGGGCAATGGCGATCACCGGATTCATCGTCGGTATTCCGCTCTTCTACGGCGTCGGCTTCGTGCTCCTGGTGCCGATCATCTTCGCCGTGATCGCGCAGTACAGGCTGCCGGCATTGGTGGTGGGCATGCCCGCGCTCGCGGCGATGAGCGTGGCCCACGGCCTGCTGCCGCCGCACCCCGCCCCCACGGCGCTGGTCGCCACGTTCAATGCCAACCTCGGCCTCACGCTCATCTATGGATTGATCGTCGCCGTGCCGGCCATCATCCTGGCCGGTCCCGTCTTCGCCCGGACGCTGTCGGGAATCCAGGCCCGCCCTCTGCCCGGCTTCGCAGCCGAGCCGAAGCCGGAGAGTGAACTGCCCGGCGCGTTCATCAGCATCCTCACGGCGCTGCTGCCGGCCGTGCTCCTCCTGCTCACGACCGTCAGGGGATTTCTCGTACCAACGGCGGCCCAGGGTGGCGTTCCGGAATCCGGCCTGCTGCGGTTCCTCTCCGACCCCGACGTGGTGATGATCGTCGCGCTCGTGTTCGCGACCGTGTCGCTCGGACTCTTGCGGGGCCGCTCGCTGCCGGGCGTGATGAACACGTTCGGCAGTGCGATCAACGACGTGGCATCGATCCTGCTGGTGATTGCCGGCTCGGGCGCCTTCAAGGAAGTGCTCATCAAAAGCGGCGTCAACGCCCAGATCGCGCAGGCGCTTCAGGGGATGTCAATCGACCCGCTGATCCTTGCCTGGATCGTCACGGCGGTGATCCGAGTCTGCGTCGGATCGGCGACGGTAGCGGGCCTGACGGCGGCCGGTATTCTCGCGCCGGTCGTCGCTGGGGGCGGCGTCGACCCAAACCTGATGGTGCTGTCGATCGGCGCGGGCAGCCTGTTCTGCTCCCACGTCAACGACTCGGCCTTCTGGATGTTCAAAGAGTATTTCAACGTCAGCATCGCCGACACGCTCAAGAGCTGGACCGTGATGGAGTCGATCGTCTCGGTGGTGGGGCTCCTCGGCGTCCTCGTGCTCGCGCGGATCATCTGAGCTGGCCGTAGCACCCCCCCGCACGTCCCATCGCTCACGCTCCGGGGGATCGCGAACCGCCGACCGCACAACCCGTCGCTCACGCTCCGGCCTTTTATGCCCGCATAAAAGCCCCCGGCGGAAGCCGGGGGACTCCGGGAGTGAACACCGCCCAACGTGCCATTGAGATCGGGGATTGCCAAAACAAAACCGCTATTTCAGCCACGGCAGCCCCGCCTCGCCGCGGAGCCGATTGACCGCCACCCACGCAGCAGGCACCTTCCTGAACAGTTTCGTGAGCTGCGACATGCTCACCCCGAGCGCATCGGCGGCCGGCCGCATCTCAAAGCCCACCGTCGCCAGCTGATCGAGCGACTCGGCGACGAGCGCCGGATAGTCGTCGTGGTCCGCTGCGATCACGAGCTGACTGCCGTGGACGCGTGATGCCCAGAGGACCGAAGGCGTGGCCGCGGGTGGCTCGCGGTGCGCAAGAGCCAGCGCCAGCCGCAGCCGCCAGAGGGCAACACGACGGTTCTCCGCCTGCGACCGCCGTTCGGAACCTTCCGCGGAAACTCCCGTCTGCCGGTGCACGAGCACGACCGCCGTCTCCACCTTGTTGCGATGCTGGCCGCCAGGACCGCCGCGGCGGGTTCGCGTCTCGTCGCACTGCGAGAGCAGATCATCGGCGGGCAGGGCGGCAGGGTGCATAGGCATGAAGGTCAGCGCGGATCTTTCAAAGCACTTCCCATCCAAGCCCGACGCGCCAGCGAGGGAATTCGCAGCGCGTCACTGGAAAACGGCCCGTATTCCCTTGCTTGCGCTGCGGGCTTGGATGAATCTAACATCCTTGTTGAATGCTCACTCCGTCACGAGCGCCCGCTTGAGCGGGCAGCTGTCCGCAATCGCGTGTCCCTGGCGATATGCCTCGAGCACCGCCCGCGACCGTGCGGCCAGCATCCGTCGCACTTCGCGTCGCTGCCCCTTCACGCGGGCGATCTTCATCGAGTCGTAGGCCGTCGTCTGGTGCCGCATCCACGCGATGACCGCCGCCTCCGCCCGCCGCTCGATGGGAATCCGCTTCGTGCGGGCCACGGTCCCGCTTCCCACGGGCGTCGCATGGGCGGCCACGAGCCGCGCGACCCGCTGCGACAGCATCGCATGCGTCTGGTGGAACCGCAGAAACTCCGCGACCGCTCCCTGAAAATCCTCGACATACTCTTCCTGAACCTTCTCGCGCCGCTTGGCTGCCGACTCCTGCTTCTTGGCGTAGGCGTCCGTGGCCCGCTCGACGTCGAGTTCCTTTCGGATCTTGTCCACCGTGGCGGTCGGCGCCCACACGCCCCGCGAAAACATCCGACGGCCGACCTTCTCCTGCACGACATAGTGGTCGCCAGCCGCCTTCACCCGCCGTGTCAGCCCCGCGTCGCCGGGCGGCAGCAGCACCCAGTCGGCGGGCACGGTTTTCACCATGCCGGCGGCAGTACGAACGGTGCGGGGCGAGGGCCCCGGCGCGACTGGGGGAATGGGCATCGGTCAGATCCTTGCCGAAAGGGCCACGGAGGGTCACCAGGCTGCAGAAAGTAAAAACTTCTCCGCGAAATGGAAGTGCAGTTTCAGCCGGGCAGGAGCGCACGTCTCCACTACGGCTATACCGACCTGGAAGCATATACTGTTCGTCTGTATACTCCCCGACTGCCACAGAACGCACCCAGTCAAAAGCACTGGAGTGCATATACCTAAACGGGTATAATACTGATGACGGAGTTGACGCGAAAGTCGATCATCTGGGTAGGGAACTCAAAGAAGGATCTGCGGGAGTTTCCCGCAGCGGTGCGCAGGGATCTTGGAACGGCACTTTTCTGGGCGGAACTCGGCCGCGTCCATCCAGCGGCGAAGCCGATGAAGGGTCAATTACGCGACGTCACCGAGATCATCGCCGACCATCGCGGAAACACATTTCGTGCGATGTACACGACGCGGATCGGCAACGATGTTTACGTGCTCCATGCGTTTCAGAAAAAATCCACGAAGGGCAACGCAACGCCGCAGTGCCATTTGGATCTCATCAAGGCCCGACTCGCATTAGCAAGAAACTTCCACGCCAATCGCCGGGAAGGGAACGAACAGCAGTGACAGATGCCATGCGTAGAAAAGCCGACTTTACCGCCGGTTCGGGAAATGTCTTTCATGACCTCGGGCTCGACTTCGCCGAGGAGGAGCTCTCGAAGGCTCGTCTCGCGCTACGTATTCACGACCGGGTGCAGGCTCTGGGACTCAACGTGACGAAAGCGGCGGCTCGTCTCGGCATCCCGCAGCCCAAGGCTTCCAGGCTCCTGCGGGGTTATGCCGACGGTTTCTCCACTGAAAAACTGCTTACTTTCCTGACGAAACTTGGACAAGACGTCCGTATCGTCGTGTCGGACGCCCAGGGAGGTGCGGGGAGCGGAAAGTTCATGCTCACGATGCTGAAGGCATCACGGGGATCTGCTGCGTCGCCGCCTCGACGAAAAGCGGCGACTCGTCGGCGCGCGTAAAAGCCGATACGAGCTGCGACCCCTTTTCGCCGACCCACGGTGGCGCTCACCTGCTCGCCGACAACCGTGTAGTAGACCGCAAAAGGAAAACGCTTCGAGAGAAGCCGCTGGAAGCCGTCGGCTGTTTCGTGGATGCCCGCAAACTTGGTGAGCGAGTCGATATCTGTGAAAAGGCACTCTGAAAAGTGGTGCTTTATAGGAAGTATTGCCCCAAGCCCGGCGACTGTTCCTCGTAAAACTGAAATCCAAGTTTCAGGTCTTCACGAGCCTGTTCACGAATCTCGATGAGCATCGGGGGCGCTGCCTTCCTGCTTTGCCATTTCCCGCAGCGACACCTTCACCTGCTCCCAGTCGAGCCAGGTTGCCGGCGATTCCTGCCGGGACTTCAACACGTCGCGGTGCCATTGCGGCACGGGGACGTCGTCCGGTGTCCGAGAGAGATCGGTCCAGATCGCTTCCATCGCCTCGAGTTTTTCCGTCAGTGACATCTTGTCGAGTGGTATGGAGATCATTGGGGATTCTCGCGGGATATGCTCCTGTTCGCGGCTTGCACCTGCCGTAACGACACCTGGAGTGTATACGCCCGTACATTTTTGCGTCAAGCATTTCATACAGCATTGATCGTTGACCCAGTCGCTCTCGCCGAGAGCCGGAATCTCACCAGCGCGGCGATGCCGGCTGGCTGCGGACGTGGATCAGCGCACGACAACATCCAAGAGGCGGTCTCCACATCCACCGTCGTCAGCCGCTCGAGTGGCAGCTTCGCGACCATGCCACATGATCGGGCCGTAAGCGGACTTTTGCCGCCGTTTTCATGAGTTCCGGCCTCGATGAACTTTCTGAAAAAACGTAAAAGATTCGCGGTGGAATGGAAGTGCAGGGGGGATGCCCTTGTCGATACTATAGAGGAGTCGTTTTTCGCGACCGCTGGGCCGCATGCATCGCACCTCCCGGAACGTGCCACCATGAAGCTTTCGCAGCCGAGCGTCTGGGCGGTGGTTGTCCTCGCGGGCCTTCTGGCCCTCGCCGTCCCACGCGATGCCGCCTTGGCGGCCCCTGCCGCTGATGCCGCGGCCGCCGAGGCGTTCCGAACTCAGGTGGCGCCACTGCTGGCCACAAAATGCGGGGCCTGCCATGCCGCCGGCAGCCCGGAGAGCGGGTTTCGGATCGACGAGCGGGAAAAGACGACCGCCGGCGGTGACTCAGGGTCCGTGGGCATCGTGCCCGGCAAGCCCGACGAGAGCGAACTCTTCAAGCGGATCGTCACTGACGACCATGAGAGCCGGATGCCAGCCGATGGCGAGCCACTCTCCGCCGACGAGCAGCAGATCGTGCGGCTTTGGATCGAGGCCGGCGCCCCGTGGCCCGACGACATGCAGACGCTGCCGGAGTCACTGCTGCCCAAGGGCGATACCGCCCCCGCGAAGGGGGCGAACCACTGGGCGTTTCAGCCGCTGGAGCGACCGCCTGTCCCGGCTCTCCCGTCAGCCCTGGCAGCCGGCGGCGGTCAGCCAGCCATCGGCAAGAATCCGCTCGACGCCTTCATCGTCGCCTCACTGACAGAGAAGGGTCTCGCCCTCAATCCGGAGGCCGACCCGCGCACCCTCATCCGCCGCGTGTCGTTCGACCTGATCGGCCTGCCGCCATCGCCCGAGGAGATCGCGGCCTTCGACGACGCCTGCCGCGCCGCGGGCAACACGGCCGGGCCGTTTACGGAGCTGGTCGACCGGCTACTCGCCTCGCCGCACTATGGCGAACGCTGGGCCCGCCACTGGCTCGATGTCGTGCGGTTCGCCGAGAGCCACGGCTTCGAAATGAACAAGGTCCGGTCCAACGCCTGGCCCTATCGCGACTGGGTGATCGCGTCCTTCAACGCCGACAAGCCCTACGACTCTTTTCTGAAGGAGCAGATCTACGGCGACATGCTCGGCGCCGACGCGGCCACGGGCTTCATCGTCGGCGGACCGAAGGACGAGGTCGGCTCACCCGACCCAGTCCTCACGGCCAACCAGCGTGCCGACGAAATGCACGACATGGTGAGCACGACGGGCTCGGCCATGCTCGGCCTCACAGTCGGCTGCGCCCGCTGCCACGACCACAAGTTCGATCCAGTCCTGCAGACTGATTACTATCGGATCAAAGCGGTCTTCGCCGGAGTCAAGCACGGCGACCGCGATATCCTGCCCGCTGACAATGCCGACCGGCTGAAGCAGATCGCCGCCATCGAGCGGGAACTGCAGCCGGTCCAGCGGCGGCTCGCCGAACTCCAGCCCGCCGCACGACTCCGCCGCACGATCGTGATCGACGACCTCTCTGCCCCACAGACAGAGAAGCTCGCCGAGCCGAAGGGGGTCGCCACGCATGCCGCCGGCACGGAACGCGGCCACGCCGATGAGCCCGGCGACATCCGCTCACTGCCGAATATCGGCAAGGAATACACCTGGTGGCAGGCCGCCCCCGGTCAGACCGTCTTCGCCTACGGCCCCAAGGCGGCCGGCGTGTTCCGGATCTGGCTCTCGTGGGGCGCCGGCTGGCACACCCATTCCCGCGACGCGAAATACGTCCTCGACGCCGACGGCGATCCGAAGACCACGGCAGACCAGACCGTGATCGCCACGGTCGACCAGCGACTCATGGCTAACGTCGACCCGCGACTCGGTGGCAACGGCGAACCGACGCCGAACCAGCCCCTCTGGAGCGGCCTGCGTGAGGCCGGCGTTCATACGCTCACTGAGGCGACGCGGCTGCTCGTCGTCGGTGGCTCTGTTGAAGCCCCCCTCACGGCCGACGCCGTGATCTTCGAGGAGCAGGAGTCGCGCGACGACGTGGCAAACCGGACTCCGCATCTCCGCGGTCCGGTGTCGGCCGGCGAGAACGTCGATGCCTTCCCGCCGATGAAAGCGAAGTTCGTTCGGTTCACGATCCTCGACACGACGGCAGCGGAGCCATGCCTCGACGAACTGGAGGCGTTCACGGTCGATGGCCGCAATGCGGCGCGCGGGGCGAAACCGTCGGCCTCGGGCAGCTTCGCCGACAATCCTTCCCACAAGCTCGAGCACATCAACGACGGCAAGTACGGAAACAAGCGGTCGTGGATCTCGAACGAGATCGGCAAGGGCTGGGTGCAACTGGAACTGCCTGAGGTGGAGGAACTCAGCCGCGTCGTCTGGAGCCGCGACCGCAGCCCGAAACCTGAGTTCGCAGACCGCCTGGCGACGAAATACGAGGTCAGCACGTCGCTCGACGGCACGAACTGGAAAGTCGTCGCGACGCACGCCGATCGGCTGCCTCACGACTATGTGCATAACGCTGGCCCGACGAGGGTCGGCCCGATCACGTCCGCCGCCGAGCTCTCCCCGAACGAGCTGGCCGAGCGGGAAAGCCTTACCGAAACGGCGGCCGATCTCAAGAAGAAGCTCGATCCGCTGAAGACGCTGCCAAAGGCCTATGCCGGCCAGTTCGTCGCGGCCCAGAAGACGCACCGTTTCTTCCGTGGCGACCCGATGGCTCCGCGTGAGGAGATCGCCCCGGGCAGCCTCTCGCAGTTTGGCAGCCCATGGGAACTCCCGGCCGACGCTCCGGAGAGCGACCGCCGCAGGGCGCTCGCCGACTGGATCGCGGCGCCAACCAATCCGCTCACGGCCCGCGTGATCGTCAACCGGCTCTGGCACTATCACTTTGGCACCGGCATCGTCGACACGCCGAGCGACTTCGGCGTCAACGGGGCCGCGCCAAGCCATCCTGCACTCCTCGACTGGCTGGCAAGCGAACTCATCGATCCCGCGAACCCCGCCAACCGCTGGCGGCTCAAGGCCCTGCACAAGCTGATCGTCACGAGCCGGGCCTACCGACAGACGAGCACGCCGCGGGAGGATGGCCTGACGGTCGACTCGGGCTCGCGGCTGCTCTGGCGGTATCCGCCGCGGCGGCTGGAGGCCGAGCCGCTGCGAGACGCGATCCTCGCGGTGAGCGGCAGCCTCAACACGAAGATGGGCGGGCCGGGCTTCGACCTCTTCGAGCCGAACACGAATTACGTGAAGGTCTACAACACCAAGACCACGTTCACCGACGAGGACTTCCGCAGGATGGTCTATCAGTCGAAACCGCGGGCCGAGCTCGACAGCTTTTTCGGGGCCTTCGACTGCCCCGACGCCGGGCAGGTGCAGCCAAAGCGAACAGTGAGCGTCACGCCACTGCAGGCGCTCAACATGCTCAATGGCGACTTTCTCCTCGACCAGGCCGCACGGTTCGCGAAGCGGGTCGAGCGGGAGGCGGGCAGCGACCCCGGGCTCCAAGTGGGCCGGGCGATCGAACTGGCCTTCGGCCGCAAGGCCACCGAGGCCGAGGTGGCCGCGGGCCGGACGCTCGTCGCCGCCCACGGCCTGCCGATGCTTTGCCGTAGCCTCTACAACGCCAGCGAATTCATCACCATCTACTGAGGCGCCCATGCGACACGAACTTTCCCATGCCGGCCGCCGGATGCTCGATCGCCGTGACTTCCTCCAGTGGGGCGGCACAGGCCTTTCGAGCATCGCGCTGGCAACGCTGCTCCACGAGCAGCGGCTGCTCGGTGGAGAGCCGCCGATCAGGCCGCTCATCGATCCGGCCCATCCCTACGCCCCGCGGTCGCCGCACTTTCCCGCGAAGGCGAAGCGGGTGTTGATGATCTTCTGCTCAGGCGCGCTCTCGCATGTCGACACGTTCGACTACAAGCCGGAGCTCGTGAAGCGGCACGACACGCCGATGCCGACCGCCAGCGGCGAAAAGCTGATCACATTTCAGGGAGAGCAGGGGAACCTCATCAAGCCGCTCTGGGAATTCAAGCCGCGGGGCGAGAGCGGCACGATGACGAGCGACCTGCTGCCACGCCTCGGCGAATTGGCCGACGAGATGTGCTTCATCCACTCGATGACGGCCAAGAGCAACACCCACGGGCCGGCCGAGAGCCAGATGTCGACCGGGTTCACGCTCGACGGCTTCCCCAGCATCGGCGCGTGGACGACCTACGCTCTTGGGAGCGACTGCAACGACCTGCCCGCATTCGTGGCGATCCCCGATCCTCGCGGCGTGCCGCAGATTGGCCCACGACAGTGGCAGAGTGCCTTTCTGCCGGCCGTCTTCCAGGGCACGAGCTTCAACGCCGACCGTCCGATCGCAAACCTCGCCCGTCCGGCATCGATCTCGGCGGAGGCCGACCAGGCCACCCGCGACTTCCTCAAGAGGCTCAACGAAGACCATCTTTCGCGGCATCCGGGCGACACCGATCTCGCGGCCCGGATCAGTGCCTACGAACTGGCTGCCAAGATGCAGCTCTCCGCGGCGAAGGTGGCCGACCTCTCGGACGAGTCGGCCCAGACCCTCGCGCTCTACGGCGCTGACGACACGAAGAATTCACTCAAGGCCCGCTTCGCCCGCAACTGCATCCTCGCCCGGCGGCTCGTGGAGAAGGGGGTGCGGTTCGTGCAGCTCTTCAACGGCGGCTACGCGATGGGCGAGGGCGTGGGCAACTGGGATGGCCACAAGACCATCGAGAAGCAATACAGCGTGCACGGTCCGATCCTCGACCAGCCCGTCGCCGGACTGCTCCGGGATCTCAAGGACCGTGGCCTGCTTGCCGACACGCTGGTGGTGTTCGTGACGGAGTTTGGCCGGATGCCGACCTTCCAGAAGGGAGCCAACGGCCGCGACCACAACCCAGCGGGGTTCACCGTCTGGCTGGCCGGTGCCGGCGTGAAGCGGGCCTTCCATTACGGCGCGACTGACGAGTTTGGCTACAAGGCGGTCGAGAACGTGGCCACGATCTACGATCTGCACGCCACGATCCTCCACCTCATCGGCCTCGATCACACGCGGCTCTCCTTCTACAACAACGGCATCGAACGCCGGCTCACCGACGTGCACGGCCACGTGATTCAGCCCGTGCTGGCCTGACGACGCCGGTGAAAAGGTGACGCAGCGCTTTCTTCACTTCACAAGACGGGACGCAGGGGTGAACAAAAGAGCTGCGTCGCCTTTTCTTGTCCTGCTGCTCGTCACCCTGACGGCCGGAGCCGACGCGAATCCGCCCGCCGCGTCTGCCAGGCCGGCTGGGCCACCCTGGCAGACTGCATCGCCCGAGACGCAGGCTCTCTGGCAGCGACACAAAGACGCGCTCACGATCCTCGATATCTCCGAGGAGGCGAAGCGGCAGGTGGTGATCGCCCAGGGCACACCCGAGGCGTATCACGCGCACCCGACCACAGCGTTGCTTGCTGACGGCCGGACGATCTTCTGTGTCTGGAACATGGGGCACGGCGGCCATGCAGGACCGATGGCGAGAAGCGACGACGGCGGCCTCACGTGGACGCGGCTCGACGACACGTTGCCGCCCAACTACGTGAACTTCAAGAACTGTCCGAGCATCTACCGGATCACCGACCAACAGGGAAAAGAGCGGCTCTGGGTGTTTGCGGCCCGCACGCTCACCGACAAGGAGCATCCAAGGCCGATTGCCGGCCGACTCCAGGGCTGGATGCCGCGGATCGTCAGCGAAGACGATGGAAAGACCTGGCGGGAGGAGCCGCCGCTTTCGACGCCCCTCGCCAGCGATGCCCCGTTTCGTAACGTGATGACGTTCTCCAGCATGGTGCCGCTGAGAGATGGCTCGACGCTCGGCATGTTCCACCGGGGGGCAGGGGGGAAGGACGCCGATCTCCAGGTGCTCCGGTCGGTCACCCGCGACGGCGGATTCACCTGGTCGGATCCCGTGATGGCCTGCGATGGCACGACACTCAGTGGCAAGGATCCCTGCGAGCCTTACGTGTTCCGCTCGCCCGACGGCGACGAACTCTGCTGCATCATGCGGGAGAATCGCCGCACCGGCACGAGCCTCATGATGTTCAGCCGCGACGAGGGAGCGACGTGGAGCGAGCCGCTCGACACGCCGTGGGGCCTCACCGGTGACCGCCACCACGGCATCCGATTACCCGATGGCCGGCTCGTGCTCGTGTTTCGGAACGCCGCTCCGCTGGCGCCGGCCCACTTCATCGCCTGGGTCGGCACCTACGACGACATCCGACAGGGCGGGCCAGGGCAGTATCGGGTGAGCCTGCTACGAACGTTCAAGGACGGCTTCTATCCCGGCATCCATCTGCTGCCCGACAGCACGATCGTGGCCACGACCTACACGACGGCTGGCAAGGCCGACGGCGGCTGCTCGATCGTCAGCGTAAGGTTCACGATCGCTGAGATCGACGAGGCTGCCCGTGCGAGGGCGATCGGCTCATCGAACTGAACTCCCGACGTCACTGGTTTGCCTCGGAGCGTCGTCGCCCTCACGTGCTCACTGAGCGCGTTGGCCCATGCAAAAAGTCCACCCGGCACAGGCGTAGTGCGATGGCGGGCGGAACAGCCAGCCGCATCCTTGCATTTCGGGAATTCTATTCCCATAATACGAGCTATGGTCGATCGGGCAATGCTCTTCGAAGCGGTTTTGCAGGGGCTCGAACGGGCCCCGGCGGTGGCCCTGCTCGGGCCGAGGCAGTGCGGCAAGACGACCCTCGCGCGAGAACTTGCAGCCAGACACGGAGACGCTGCGCGCGTGTTCGACCTCGAGCACCCAGCCGACGAGGCGGCGCTCCGCAACCCGCTGTTGGCGATCGAGCGGCTCCGTGGCCTCGTGGTGATTGACGAGGTGCAGCGGCTGCCGGAACTCTTCCCCGTCCTGCGGGTGCTCCTCGACCGGCTGGGCACGCCCGCACGGTTCCTGCTGCTCGGCAGCGCGTCGCCGCACCTCGTGCGGGGCGTGACGGAGTCGCTGGCAGGGCGGGTGGCATTCGTGGACATGCAGGGTTTTTCTCTCGACGACGTCGGCCCGACCGCCGAGCGGATGCTCTGGCTCCGCGGCGGATTTCCCCGCTCGTTTCTTGCGGCTGACGAACAGGCGAGCTTCGCCTGGCGAAACGATTTTCTCCGCAGCTTCATCGAGCGTGATTTCGGCACGCTCGGACTCGGCGCCACGCCAGCATCGCTCGGCAGGCTCTGGAGGATGGTCGCGCACCACCACGGCCAGTATCTCAATGCCTCGGAGTTCGGCAGGTCTCTCGGCGAGACTCACAAGACGGTGCTCCGCCATCTCGAAATGCTCGCGGCGGCATTCATGGTCAGGCTCCTGCCACCGTGGTTCGAGAATCTCGGCAAGCGACTCGTGCGGCGTCCCAAGGTCTACGTCCGAGACAGCGGCCTTCTGCATGCGCTGCTTGGCATACCGGACGAGTCGGCATTGCTCGGGCATCCCAAGCTCGGCGGCAGTTGGGAGGGGTTTGCCATGGAGCAGATTATCGCCCGCCTTCCCCACGATGACTGTCATTTCTGGGCGACACAGTCGGGGGCCGAGCTCGACCTGTTGACGACGATCAGCGGCCGCCGTGTCGGATTCGAATTCAAGGTGGGAGATGCCCCGAGGCTCACCCGCTCGATGGCGATTGCCCGCCAGGATCTCGGAATCGACCGACTCTTCTTGGTCGCGCCGGTCGCCAAGCCCTACACGCTCGCGGCCGGCATCGACGTGGTGCCATTGGCGGATGCGATCGACGCCGCGAGCGGTGGCAAGCCGCGCCGGCCGGCGGGTTGACACGCTTGTGTACGTGCGTATATCTTTTGCAAACAGAATCTTTGCGTCTTCCGGAATCCGCACACCGTGGAGAACTCAACCTCATGACCATCGAGCAATTCAGAGCGACCATCAAGCAGCAGCCCTTTCGCGCTTTCACCATTCACATGGTCGATGGGCGGGTCTTTCCGGTGGCACATCCGGATTTCGTGGCTGTGTCGCCAACCGGCCGCACCGTGATCGTGTTCCAGCCCGACGACAGTTACAGCGTCGTCGATCTCCTGCTCATGTCGGAGCTCGAGGTGCCACCGACGCAGAGCAAGGCCGGATGACATCTGGCGCCTGGAAGACCTGGCTCTTGATCGGCGCCACGGGCTTTGGTGGCCCGGCGGGACAGGTCGCCATCCTGCACCGCGAAGTGGTGGAACGCCGCAAGTGGCTCGACGAGGAAGAATTTCTCGCCGCCATGCGGCTCTGCATGCTCCTGCCTGGCCCCGAGGCCCAGCAGCTGGCCACCTACGCGGGCTGGCGGCAGGGCGGGGTGGGCGGTGGGCTCCTTGCCGGCACACTCTTCGTGATCCCCGGGGCTCTGCTCGTGACGGCGCTGGCCTGGCTCCATGCCGCGGGGGAGCACGTTCCGCTCGTCGCGGCGGCGTTTGCGGGCACACGGCCGGCGGTCGTGGCACTGGTCGCGCTGGCTGCCTGGCGGATTGGTAAAAAGTCGCTCCGCTCGCCGGCGGCGGTTGTGATCGCGATCGGGGCCCTGGCGGCGCTTGCCGCAGGCGTGAGTTTTCCGCTCGTGGTCCTCATGGCGGGCGTTGTTGGATTCCTGCTGCCGTTCGACCTCGCGCCGCGAGCGGGCACCAAAGACGCCCACACCGCCGGTGCGCAGCCCGACGATCCCACAGATTCTCAAGCGGCGTCTGCAGCCGTCGCACCAGCTCGCGGCCATTCGCCGATCCACCACGCGATCATCACCGCCGCCGTCTGGACCGCGATCTGGGGAGCCGCCTATCTCGTTGTCAGCCTTCTCCATCTGGCCGGTGGACGCGGCGCTGACATTGCCACGCTCTTTACCGAAACCACGCTCCTCTCGCTGGGCGGCGCCTACGCGGTCGTGCCGTGGGCGCTCGATGAGTCGGTTGCCCGCGGCTGGCTCGCGCCGGCCGAGCGGTTCGATGCGCTGGCCATGGGGGAGGCCACGCCGGGGCCGCTGATCCTCGTCGTCACCTTCATCGGGTTTCTCGCCGGATGGAAGACCGATGCCACCGGCGCCGCGGCAGACGGCCTCGAGGGCGCCGCGATCGCCACGCTCTTCGCGTTCATCCCCTCCTTCGCGATGATCTTCGCGCTGGCACCCCTGGTGCGGAGCATCCGGCCGACGTCGGGTCTGGGCCGGGCGATGACGGCGATCGGCGCGGCCGTTGTTGCGGCGATCGTATTGCTGGGCCTGAAGCTCGCGGTCGCCTCGTTCCTGCCGGAGGGGCATCCGGCGGTGCTACCCATCGCCGTGGCGATCGTCAGCGCCTTGGCATTGCTTCGCGGCTGGGCCTCGACGCCGGTCGTGGTCGCAGCGGCCGCCGCAGTCGGCATACTGCTTCAGGCCGTTGCCTGACCACCGCTGGAATCAGCGCTACGGCTCTGTGGGTTTCGTGAGGCTCGCCAGCCAGGCGATCAAATCACGGAGTTCCCGGCGGGTGAGCTTACCGACCAGATCGGCGGGCATCGAACTGGGGCCGCTGGTTCGCTCGTCGATCGATGCGACCTTGACGTCTTTAACCGTACCATCGGCCATCTTGAGCTTCACCGTATCCGCATCCTCTGACACGAGGATTCCGGCAACGGTCACCCCCTCATCGGTGAGAATGACGGTCGTGCGATAGGCCTCGGCTACCGTCGCGTTTGGGGCCACGATGCTCTCGAGCAGATACGGCCGCTGTTTGGTGGCGGCGATGCCGTCGAGCTTCGGACCGACATCGCCCCCCTTGCCCTCGGCGTGATGGCACCGCACGCACGAGACCTCGCCCTTCGTGAAGAAGAGGTCCCGGCCACGCGCAACATCGCCGCCTTCGAGCGTGTCATTCCACGCGGCAACGGCGTCAGTGCCGCTCGCAGCAGAAGCCGATGCAGCGGCATCCCGTCCCAGCCGCTTCTGCGCGGCCTCGCGCACCTCGAGATGAATCGTTGGATCGAGCGAGCCCACATCGAGCTTTGCCGCCAGAGTCTTCACCGCTTCAACACCCGCCGGAGCATCCATTTCGGCCAGCAGGCCGACGGCCGCCTGCCGCTCGGCAAGATCCGCGGAGCCGACCGCCGCCTCCACCTCGGGCACGACCTGCTCCGCCGGAAGATGTGTCGCACGGACACGTCGCGTTGCTATGCGCACCGCCGGCTGCGGGTCGTCGCGGAGTTTCGCCGACACCTCGACCGCAGCCGCTGGATTCGAGGCCAGCAGGCTGCCGAGCGCCTTCGCCCGGGATGCCGGCGAGCATGTCGTGTCGTAGCACCAGTTCACGAGCATCGAACCAGTCGATGTGATCCCAAGCTCGGTCGCCGCGTGCAGCACGGCGAACCGTAGCGGCTCGTCGAGCTTCGATCCGAGCAGGTCGGGCAGGGCGGCCTCGAGCGCCGCGCGGGCCACGCTGGGATCTCGCGGCAACGAGTGAAACTGCCAGACGCCCGTGACGCGGTTTCGCTGTGGCGGCTTTGACCAGACCCTGAGCGCATCGATCGCCTCCACCCGCCGATCGGTAGGCAGATCGCTCCGCGAGGCCACGACAGTGAGAAGCTGCGCCGTCTCCGGCGTGCCAATCTTTTCCGCGGCGGAAATCACCCGTCGCACATGCGCATCGTCTACCTTGCCCTGCGGCGGCTGATAGGTCGCACACGCCGCCAGCGCTGGCAGGAGGCTCTCCATCGGGAGATCATGGATGGCTCGTGCCGCCTCCAGCACGATCCGCGGATCGCCGTCGGCGAGAAACCGAGCGATCTGGCTATCGCGGCACCGCCGCATGGCGAGGCAGTCGACGAGCCGCACGGCCGCTGAGGCGTGCGTCAAGAGCGTTGCCCGCGCTCGAGCATCGAGTGCGCCTGCGAAGCCCATCACGATCGCATGACGAAGGTGGGGATCGACATGGTCGCCTTGGCCACCTTGGGCATCGCGTTCCGCGGTGGCAACAAGCGCCTGCACCACCGCCTCGGACCCGGTGCCCAACTGCCCGAGCGCGATGGTCGCCGCAGCCCGCACCTGGAGATTGTCGTCGGCGAGCCGGTCGAGCAGCGCGGCACGAGACGCCTCTCTGCTTGCCGAGACTCCACCGGCAGCATCCGCGTGACCAGCCCACGCCTCGCCCACGCTCCGCGCTGCCACAGAGCGGATCTCCCAGCCTGGATCGGCGACCGCGGCAGCGATCACTGCGAGCGGCTTCTGCGCTGCCGAGCCATCGCCGTCCCCCCGAGGCGTCCGGCGGGCGATCTGGCAGAGTCCTGTGAGGGCATGCACACGGGCCAGCAGCGGCTGCGATTGATCCGCAACGATCGCCTCGAAAGCCGATGCCTCACCGCGTCCGGCCAATTCCCACTGCGACTCCAGCCTGAGCCGCCGATCGGCGTGCCCAAGCAACTGCGCGAGCCGTGGCGATGCCAGTGCAGACCAATCGCCTGCCAGCAGCGCCGCCACGTCGCCGTTGTTCGTCGGCTGCGGCTCGGTGGGCGTAAAACGCCAGATGCGGCCCTTGCCCTCACCGTTCCAGCCCTGCACCCAGTCGCTCACCCAGACGGCACCGTCCGGGCCAAACTCGACATCGGTCGCGAGCACGTTCTTGAACGTCTCCTCCTCATCGAAGGGCTCGAAGCTCGCCCCCTTCGGCCGCAGCCGAAAGCTCCTTACGGAGCTACCGGCAGGCCCGCCGCGAAAATCGGCGAGGAGAAACCGGCCATCGAAGTGGGCCGGCAGACCGCTGCCGGGATAAGCGGCGAAGCCCGACGGGCCGGCGCCGATGTGTGCCAGCGGCGGCACGAGGCCGGCAGGCTGCGACGTGTTTGCAAGATGCCAAATCTTCTCACGATGCCACGGCCCGCGGTCGCCGAGATACTGAAACGCCATGTTCCAGCCGGAGTCGCTGCCGGGCATGACGTGCACCAGCCTTGCCTTGTCGCCCGCGTCAGAGTTGTTGTCGACCGTGAAGAGGTTACCGAGATCGTCGAAAGCGATCTCCTGCGGATTGCGAAGCCCAGTCGCAAACACCTCGAGCCCGGAGCCGTCGGGCTCACAGCGAAAGACCGCGCCGCTGGCAGGATCATGGGCCACGTGGTTCTTGCCCTCTTCGTCCTTGTATTCGACCTTGTAGCCGCGGTCGCCGATTGTGAAATAGAGCCGGCCATCGGGGCCGAGCACGAGCCCGTGCATATCGTGGCCACGAAACGCCACGCGGGTACCGTAGCCCGTCGAGAGCACGGTCCGCTCGGCCGGCGTGGCGTCGGCACGGCCGTTGCCATCGAGATCGCGCAGCCGGTAGAGGCTCGGGATGCACGTGAGAAACACATCGCCACGGCGGGCAAGGACGCCGGCCGCAGTTCCCTCGATGAGCCCGTTGAAGCCATCGGCAAAGACGGTGGCCATGTCGGCCACGCCGTCGCGGTTGGTATCGACGAGCAACCGCAGGCGATCATCGTGGGTCTCCCACTCGCGGGCCTTGTCGCCGAGCAGCCGACGGTGATAGGCCAGTCGGTCCTCGACCGACTGCGAGGCGAGATCGGCGTCGACCCATTCGCTCGTGTGGCCACGGTTGTCGCTCACTCCGCGGTTCTGCCGATACGTCTCGCAGACGAACACGCGTCCTTGCTCATCGATGGCGAAGGCGACGGGGTTCGCCACATCGGGCTCGGCGGCGAAGAGTTTCACCGTCATGCCGGCGGGCATGCCGAAACCCGCGCTCGCCTTCATGGGTTCATCCGAGCGGGCCGCAACGACGGGCGGCTTGGGAACAGGCGGCGTCCCACCCGTGGGTACCGCGACTGCAGGCACTGCGCCAGCAGCGCAGAGGGCTACGCCGAGACAGACCTCCCGATACCGGATGACAATCATGGCCATCGCTCGTCCTTTTACTCGTCCTTTTACTCGTCCTGAGAATCGACGGGGAATCGACGGGGAATCGACTGGCTGCGGAAAACGACGCCGTCCTCCTGCAAGCTTACTCAAGGGTATCGTCAGCGGCGATTTTCCCTCGTCAACGAATCTCATGATCGCATAAGCGTTCGTCCATAAAACATAAGGATTGCCCCCGCGCGGCAGGGCCGCCTGGGGCTACAATCTCGTCGCCCGCTTGACGGGCGGCTGCTGCCGGCAAACGGTCCAGGCAGCGGCGGCACGCGACTCAACTCGATGGGCAGGGCATTGGCATGAACGGCAGACCTCACGGCGATTCATCCCACGGCAACGTGATCGACTGCATCGTCTGCGGCACATGCGTCGCCGACATCCTCGTCCGCCCGGTGCCGCTCTCGCAGCCGGTCGGCGGCGGCCGGCTGTTTCACGTTGAGCCGATCGAGGTGACCACGGGTGGCATCGTCTGCAACTCCGGTACCGCCATGCAGCGGCTCGGACTGCGCGTAGCGGCGTCGAGTCTGGTGGGCGACGATCTCTGGGGCAGCGTGGTTCGGTCGCGGCTCGCAGCCGAGGGCATCGACACCGCGGCGATCGAGCCGCACGCCACGCTCGCCACGAGCACGACCGCCGTGCTGATCGACCCGAGCGGCGAACGCAGCTTCGCCCATCACGTCGGCGCGCCGCAGGCGATCGATCTCACCTTCATCAAGCGGCAGGCAGCCCACTTTGGCAACAGCCGCATGGCGCTGGTCGGCTATTTTGGACTCTTGCCGTCTCTCGAGCCGGTGCTGGCAGACGCGCTCGCGGCCATCAAGACGACAGGCTGCCGGGTAACGCTCGAAACCGGCGGTTCCGGGGGCTCGCTCGCACAACTCGCGTCGGCCCTGCCACACGTCGACATCTACGTGCCCAGCCTCGATGAAGCCGTCCACCAGACAGGCCTCGCCGATCCCAAGGAGATCATCGACTGCTACCGGCGGCACGGGGCAGGGGGGATCGTGGGAGTGAAGCTCGGCACGCAGGGTACGCTGCTGAGCCCCACGGCCGGCGACGTATATGAGATCCCGTGCGTGACCGCCCCCGGGCCGGTCGTCGACACGACTGGCGCCGGCGATTCGTTTCTCGCCGGACTGCTCACGGGCATCCTGCGGGGCATGCCGGTCCGCGAGGCCGGCCTGCTCGGCGCCGCCACGGCCGCCTGCTGCGTGACGGGCCTCGGCGCGACGGCCGGGCTGCGATCGTTCGACGACACGCTGCGACTTGTTGGCGGACGCGGTGCACCGAACGACGAGAAGCCCCCGGCGGAAGCCGGGGGACTTCGGGAATGAACACCATCCCGCGTGCCATGCTCACGACCCGAGGTGAAAATCGATCACCAGCGGCAGGTGGTCGCTGGCGACATGCGAGAGGCTCGTCTTCACGATCCGCGCCTGACGCACCTCGATCGCGCCCCGAATGAACGCCTTGTCGAGCGAACCGACCGCCAGCCATGCCGGGAACGACCGGAATTTTCCCGCCGGGTGGGTCACCTGGGCGAATCCACTCGCGGCCAGGCTCGCAGCAGCGAGTGTGTCGCGCCAATCGTTGAAGTCACCCACGACCATCGTCGGCAGGTTGTCGGCCGAGCGGAAGAGCATGTGGCCGAGCAGTCGGTCCATCTGCCAGTGCCGCTCCCGTTCCGCCAGGCCCAGATGCGTGTGCACCAGGTGCAGCGGGCCCTCGGGGCTGTCGATGAGCAGCAGTTGCGCGCCGCGAGGCTTCCGCGTGCCATGCCGCAGCAGGATCCGGTGTCGGCTCTCCACCGGCCATCGCGACATCACGAGATTCCCATAGCCGCCGTTGCCGACCGTCACGTTCGCCTGAAACACCGAGTGGGCGCGGAAGTAGCGGGAGAGGAGCCGCGGCTGATCGTCGAACCGGCTCCGCCTCACATGCCGATCCACCTCTTGCAGGCAGATCACGTCGGGATTCTCCGCCTCGATGCAGTCGATGATCCGCGCAAGCGAATAACGCCGGTCGCGGCCACCGATCCCCTTGTGAATGTTCCAGCTCAGCAGTCGCATGCAGGGTACGGACGTTCTGGTGCCGGGAAGACGGTGTCAGGAGGCCTGCCATGCCGCAGACACAGCGGCGGGCAGTCGCCTTCCGGAGTTGTTCATTGTACCGTAACGGCGATAGCGTCCCTCCTCCAAGGCTTCCATCATGCACGCCCACGAAGACATTCGCATCGGCACGCTCGTCCCCGCCCACGACCGCACCGCGGAGGTGGTCCGCCAGCTGCTGCCGCATGGGTTCGAGACCTTTCAGATCAGTTTCGGCAAGAGCGTCGGCGACGCCGATCTCTCCGGGCTGGCCGACGCCGTCCGGCGGGTGCTCGATGCCTGCCCGGTCACGGGCGGCGACCTACCGCGCCGCGTGAGCTCGATCGGCGTCTACGGCAATCCCCTCACGAGCCCCGAAACGGTTCGCGACTGGGAGCAGCTTATTGATGCCGCGGCCAGCTTCGGCTGCGACGTCGTGTCGGGCTTCGCGGGCCGGATTCCCGGCCGGCCCGTACCGGAGTCGTATGGCCGATTCGGCGAGGTGTTTCGGCCGCTCGCCGCCCGCGCGGAAGAGCAGGGGGTGCGGCTCGCCTTTGAAAACTGTGAGGCCCGAGGCACGTGGGAGTCGGGCGATCGCAACATCGCCCACGCGCCGCAGGCCTGGGACGCGATGTTCGGCGAGGTGGAGAGCCCGGCGATCGGCCTCGAGTGGGAACCGTGCCACCAGATCGTGAGCTTCGTCGATCCGCTGCCGCAGCTGCGCCGTTACTGCCACCGCATTTGGCACATCCACGGCAAGGATGCGACGGTGTTGTGGGACGTGGTCCGCGAGCACGGCATCCGCGGCGGCGTGCAATACATCCACCACCGCACACCCGGCTTCGGCGACACCAACTGGACCGACCTGATCAGCACGCTCAGACTCCACGGCTGGCGAGGCAGCATCGACATCGAGGGCTTTCACGATCCCGTCTACCGCGACGCCCTCGAGACCACCGGGCAAGTGGCGGCGCTCGAGTATCTCAAACGCTGCCGCGGCGGCCGCTTCGTGCCCAACGTTTTCTAGTCGCCGCGCGTGGCGACAGGCATCAGCAAGTTACAAACTCGCTGCCACGTGAAAGACTCCCCGTGGCGACAAGATTGTATCTTGTTGTTTCCCCGCCTCGCTCACGCATTCGCTTGCACCGCGGCCGACATCGCGTCGACCACCTGTCGCAATTCGTCAGCCGTGATCGTGAACGGCGGCACGGCATACATCACGTTGCCGATCGGCCGCAGCCAGACGGAGTGCTCCAGGATGAGCGGCGCGAGCTGCTTCCGGTCGAACGCCTTTTCCGTTTCAACCGCGAGAAACCCGCCGCGGCAGCGGACCTCCCGCACGCACCCCAGACCAGCGAGCGGTTCGAGCCACTCCCGGCCCATCCGCTCGATCACGGCCACCCGCTCCGCAACGGGCTCCCGCTCGAAGAGGTCGAGCGAGGCGTTGGCCGCCGCACAGCAGAGCGGATTGCCCATGTAGGTCGGCCCGTGCATCAGCGCATGGTCGGCATGCTTGCTATAAAACGCCGCAAAGACCTCCGTGGTCGCCATGGTGACCGCCATCGGCAGTGTGCCCCCGGTTAGAGACTTGCCGAGGCAGAGGATGTCGGGCACCACGTCGGCCCAGTCGCAGGCGAGCCGTTTGCCAGTCCGCCAGAAGCCCGTCCCGATCTCGTCGGCGATGAAGAGGAGCCCCGCCGCCCGCGTGACTTCCGCCAGCCGCCGCAGCTGGTCGGGCGAATGAAACCGCATGCCGGTCGCACACTGCACGAGCGGCTCGACGATGACGCCGGCACACTGTCCGCCCACCGTGCAGAGAAACTCCGCGAAGGAACTCCAGCCGGCCTCGTCGGTCGGCAATTCCTGCGGAAACTGCTCCAGCAGAAAGCCGCGAAAGTGCCGGTGCATGCTGTCGTCAGGATCGCAGACGCTCATCGCGCCGCTGGTATCGCCGTGGTAGGAATGCCGCAGGCAGATGAACCGCTTTCGCGACGGCTCGCCGCGGTTCATCCAGAACTGCACCGCCATCTTCAGGGCAACTTCCACAGCCACGGAACCAGAGTCGCAGAAGAATGAATGATTAAGGCTGCCGGGCATCAGCGCGGCCAGCCGGTCTGCCAGCCGAACAGCCTGCGGATGGTCGATGCCGCCGAGCATCACGTGCGGCATCCGGTGAGCCTGCTCCACGATTGCCTCGACCAGGTGCCGATGGCGATGGCCGTGGCAGACGGTCCACCAGGACGAGAGCGAGTCTATGATCCGCTGGCCTGAGTCGAGCTCGAGCCACGATCCCTCGGCTGCCACCACGTGCAGCGGTTCACTCGCCGTCTGCATCTGGCAATACGGCCTCCAGAGCGTGAGATCCTCGAGCCGCTCCCGCTTGGCATCGTGCGATTGATTCATAACATGCGGCCGTGCGGATCTCTCATGCGTGCCCTCCATAATAGACGCTGCTCGGTATTTGTCGGCAGACCAGTGCAGAACTGGTCGTTGTCGGCCGTCTCAGCCGACGATGTGGCCATCCCAGAGCTCCTGGAAAAACCGCCGCCAGGGCATGACCCGCACGCCTCGCACGACCCGTTCCTCCGCCTCGTTGCTCACCAGGATCGAGAGCCGCGGGGCATGCGTCTCGTTAAAGAGCAGGAGCGACCGCAGGTCGCGATCATCGATCCGCGATGAGCCCTTCACCTCGATGGCCACTTCGCCCTGTCCGAGAATGAAATCGACCTCGGCTCCAGACTTGGTCCGCCAGAAGTGGATGTCGTATCCGATCTCGCGGTAGGAGCTGTGCGCATTGAGTTCCATGAGGACGAGATGCTCGATCGCCCGGCCGAATTGCTCGCCGCGCGGCTCGAGGAGTCGTCGCTTTACGAGGGCCCCGGCGACTCCCACGTCGAACAGATAGAACTTTGGCGCCTTACCGATGACCTGCCGCTCCTGGCGTTTCTTGTAGGGAAGCACCAGCCGGCCGAGAAGAGTGTCGCAGAGGATCTGGAAGTATTCCTTGACAGTCTTCGCATCAACGCCGCAATCGCGGGCGATATTGGCGTAGTTGACGAGCTCCCCATGCGAGTAGCCGACCGCCTCAAAGAACCGGGAGAACGCGGGCACGTTGCGTGTCAGTCCCTCGTCGAACACCTCCTCTTTCAGGTAATCGCGGACATAGGCCTCGAGCGACCGTCGCGGGTGCGACGAGAGATAGTGGGCTGGAAGCAGCCCATGGTTGAGGGCACGGAGGAGATCGAACTGCCCATATGGTTGATCCGTCGCCGGGAACTCCGCTGTGACGAGCGGAAACATCTCGAACCGCCAGGCCCGGCCGCCGAGTAGATTGGCCCGGCCTCGCTTGAGCTTCCGAGCGCTCGAGCCGCAGAGCACGAACCGCAGGCCACGGTGTTCGATGAGCCAATGCACCTCGTCGAGAATGCCGGGAACCTTCTGCACCTCGTCCAGAATGATCGGGCGGGAGAGGTCGGCTGGCGGCCGCGCGAGCAGCTGCTCCCGCAGCAACGCAGGACGGGCGCCGAACGCCAGGGCGACGTCGGTTTTCAGAAAGTCATAGGTGACGCTGTCCGGAAACGCCGCTTCGAGAAACGTCGACTTGCCCGTCTTGCGTGCGCCCCACAAGAACGCGGACTGCCGCGATGGCAGCTCCACCTGTAAAAGACGCCGGAAGTCGTCAGCCATTCTGGAGCCTGTTCCGTTTTAGTTGCACCAAGACGGAGTATGTTCCCGGATAGATGGACTGTCAAACCCGCCACAGGGGACAGGGGACACGGGAGACGTGGCCAAAAGAGTTCTACCCGTGGCCACGAGTTTTTAACTTGTGGAATCTGCGTCGGGACACGGACAAGTTAAAAACTTGCCGCCACAGGGGACAACCGGGGGACGCGGGCCAATTTGTTCGGCACGACTGATGCCACGGCTCAGAGCCGGGCGAGGATCGCCTCGCCCATCGCCCTCGTGCCCACGGCCGGACCGCCTCCGGCGATGTCGGCGGTGCGGATTCCATCGGCCACCGTCCGCTCCACGACCGATTCGATCGCCCGCGCCTCGGCCTCCAGCCCGAACGAGTGGCGGAGCATGAGGGCGGCCGATAGCACCTGCGCACAAGGATTGGCCTTATCCTGGCCGGCGATGTCGGGTGCCGTGCCGCCAGACGGCTCGTAGAGGCCGTACGGCCTGCCGTGCCGGTTCTCGTCGAGCCCGAGCGACGCCGAGGCCATCATGCCCAGCGAGCCGCAGATCACGGCCATCTCGTCCGACAGAATGTCGCCGAACATGTTCTCGGTGAGCACGACGTCGAACTGCGCGGGCCGCAGCACGAGTTGCATCGCCGCGTTGTCGATATACATCGTCGCCAGCGTGATGTCGGGGGCGACGGCTTTGATCCGCTCGCCGACCACCTTCCGCCACAGGACCGACGTCTCGAGCACGTTGGCCTTGTCGACCAGCGTGATGTGCTGACGGCGAGCGCGGGCGGTCGCGATGGCGACGTCGGTGATCCGCTCGATCTCCGAACGACGGTAGACCATGGTGTCGATCGCCTCGATGTCGCCTCCCTCGATCTCCCGCGTCGATTTGGCGCCGAAGTAGAGGCCGCCGGTGAGCTCGCGGATGCAGACCATGTCGACGCCGTCGGGGATGCGGTCGGGCCGCAGCGGCGAGGTGTCGATGAGATTTTTCAAAAGCAGACCGGGCCGCACATTCGCGAACAGCCGGAAATGCTTTCGCAGCGGAAGGAGCGACGCCCGCTCGGGCTGCTCCTGCGGCGGCAACTTCTCCCATTTCGGTCCACCGACCGAGCCGAAGAGGATCGCATCGGCCGCCCGGCAGGCTGCAAGCGTCGAGTCTGGCAGCGCCTTGCCATGCCGGTCGATGCCGGCACCGCCGACGTCGTGGGTGGAATGCTCGAGCGTATGGCCCGACTTCCGGAGCACGGCCTCGAGGATTGGGAGGGCGACGGCCATGACCTCGGGGCCGATGTAGTCGCCAGGGAGCACAGCGATGGTGATGTTCATGGCCGGATGATAGGCCATGGCCGGGCCATCGCAAAAGGGCAGCGTCACCGATCAGGCACGATGACCACGGGCGAACTCACCTGGAGCCCGGCTGCTCGTTGCTCGTCCGCAGCTTCCACAAGGTTGTGGCAGGTGCATCGAGTCGCACCGTTATCGCAGAATCACCCCAGATGTGATCGACACGAATCAGGAGTTCGTTCCAGCCCTTCTTGAGCGTCACCGGCCGCGAGGCATCGATCCGCTGCCGCAGATCCACGTCGCGTTTTCCATCGCCCAGGGACACCGGCAGCGGCTTGCCATTGAGCCAGCCGCGAATGGCGCGGTGCCCGTGCACCTCGGGGATCGTGAGGGTGACGTCCGACGCCTCGGCAGCGTGGACCCACGTCACCATGTACGCGGCTCCTTCCTCGTCATACATGTTCCACTTGAGAGGGGCAATTTTCCTGAAATCCACCGCGTCGTCCGTAATCGCCACCGGCACCCACGTGAGCACACGCTTCATCTTCCGTGTTTGTGCCATCTCGCCGTCGTAGCTTCCGGAAAGATCTCGCAGCGTCAGCCCCGCCGGGGCGCCGTCGGCCCGTGCGGCCCCCGTCAACTCGGGCGGAAACGTCAGACCTGCAAGCGTCGCGCAGATCTCGTTGCGGCCCGAACGAAGATCGAGTTGCGGGAGCTTCCCAAAACCGAACGGTCCGATGACCTGCCATTGCCGAACATACAGCCCGCGGGAGAGCGCGGCGAGTTCAAGCGGCCCCCATGCGCCGGGATAGAGCCGCGCCTCGGTCGGCTCGTCATTGGTCTCGCGGCTGGCGGTGCCGTCGGCATTCGACCACCAGATTTTACGATTGCCGCCAAAGTTGGCGTCGAAGTTGATCGTCGTGCGAAGTCCCTCGCTCCAATCGGGTGTCTCCGCGGGGAGAACGGAGCGGGGAATCGCGGCGGCGAGCGTCAGCCCCTTCCCATCGGCGTCGAGTCGGTGGGCGAGCCGTACCTGGGTCGCAAGGGCAACGTGCGCCAGCGACGTCTTGCCGACGGGCGAGCCATACGTGACAGGATGCGCTCCCGGCGCACTCGACGACGGAACCATCGCCAGCGCCGCCGGAACGGTCTTCCCGGCATCGTCGAACAGGCCGAATACCAGCCGCAGATCGCCGGGTCTGCCCTCGGGAGTCTTGCCCATCGCGGCGGGGCTTCCCTGAAAATAGACGCCGAACGTATCGGCACCGCGGTCGTGAGTAAACAACCGGTCCGCGGGTTCGAGCGGTTTGATCCGGATCGGTGCGTCGCTCCGGACATGCCAGCGGAGATACAGATGATCGAGGTCGTACATCCCGCGGACCTCGACCTTGCATGCGCCCTCACCGAAGGTGACGGCCTCGCACGATTCCCAGCCGTCGATTGCCCCATCGAGAGCCGGTGGCCCGCCCGGTGCGGGCTGGAACCGCGCGTAGGGTGCCTTGCCCGCACCGCCCCGCACCACCATCGCCATCGGGGGAGGGGGCGACGTCTGCGCTGCCGTGAGCGTGACCTCCTTCGGCAGTCCAGCGATGCGTCGAATCGCGAGATCCTTCGTCCAGCCGACAACCTCGAACAGGATCGGCGTGTGCTTGCCCCACTTGATGGAGACCTTGCCGGTCTCGTTGTTCAGAAAGCAACCGCCGCTGAAAAACTCACCCGGAACGCCGTAAATCGTCTGCTTGTTGAAGCTGCCGTCGAGCAGCAGCGTGTCGACATAGAGCCCCTCGTCCGCGGTGAACACCTGCACCCCAGCCCGCGACTGATCCACGACACCGATGAGTCCGTGCATCGGATCGGTCATGTGAATCGAGCCGACGAATCCGTCGCGCGTGGCACGAATGTTGGCGGAGCGGCCGATCCGCCAACGCATGTCATACCCGCCCCTGCCGTCGGGCACGTAGCGGCTGATCTTCTGCTCCGTACCGTGGTTTGCCGAAAGCGAACCGCACCGAATGTCGGTGAACACCTCGCCCTCCGGCGTCAGCACCACGCGGCGCCAGGCACTGTTGATCGTGTCGGAGATTTCGTTGCCGCCCCGCACCGCCGCCGCATTTCCTGCCACCTTGCCGGCCATGATCGGATCGGCCAGCAGTTTCGTAAACCTGGCAAACTCCGGGTTCCCGTGCGCGTCGAACGACTCCGGTGCCAACTGCCAGATGTCCCTTGTGCCCTCGCCGGGGCAGAGCAGGGCGAAGTCGTGCTGCCAGCCGTCGCCGTGATACCCAAACACGCCACGCGGCACCTCGATCTTCTCGGCGCTGACCTCGCCGTCCTGCATCGTGCCATCCCCATTGGCGTCGTGCCATGCGAAGTAATTCCTGTTTTTGCCTTCGACCTTGAGCACGAGTGCCGCCGACGCCAGGCAGCGATCGCCGTCAAAGCGGTAGACCGACAGTCCGCGGCCATACGCGAGGTACAACCGGCCGTCGCGTCTGATCATCCGTGGAAAACTTCCCTCGCCACGCCATGTTTTGCCGAGGTCGCCCGTGACATGCGGCCACACCGCGTCGAGCGTCCACATCCCAGTGTCGTTCGCGACGACAAACCGCAGCAGGTATTCGCCGTGTCCCTGAATGTAGATGAGGTCAGGGTGAGCGGGATCTTCGGCATAGCCGTTGTTCGCATGGGGCACGAGCCCCTGCCACTCGCGAATCAATTCACCCTCGGGCGACCACTCTGCAAACCGTCCCGGGCCCTCGCCCTCCATGACAATTGCCAGATCTCGCTTTCCGTCGTTCCAGCACGAGACGCGACGAGGGCTCATCATCGTCAGACGGTCGTAGTGACCAGGCCGCTGCGAGTCAGCCTTCCCGATCGTCCGCAGGACCTTTCCATTCGCGTTGAAGACAAACACGTGATTGGCGGCCGGATCCGCCACGTAGATCCTGCCGCTTGAATCGACATCCAGGTCCGCCGGTGCCTTCACACCAGCGAGCACGACCGGTGCGGACCACTCGCCCGCCGGCAGTCCCTGCGCGAGCTTCATCGAACGCACGGCGAACGTGTCGCCCAACTGCTGGAGCGCAAACAGGGCTCCGTTCCGCACCGTGATCGACACGGGCGAAGGCAGATCGACGGATGCGAGTTTCTTGCCATTCTCGCCATCGAACACGGTGACCCGGTCGATGCGGCTTTCACCCTCTGTCCAGATATCACGGCCGGCGCGATCCTTTCCCTTCACCTCCACCTTCGCCGCCTCGGCGACATAGACAAGCGACCGATCGCTCTCGCGCGACGCCGCCAGCCCGCACGCGACACCGTCGAGCAGCACGACGCCCTCGCGGTACATCGCGCGATCAGGCCCCCATTTGCCCTGTGCCTTGTAGATGAATGACCGCCCGAAGTCTTCGCCGACGGTCCAGACGCCCGAGCCATCGGTCGCGGTCCACGGCCCGCCAGCGGCACCCCCGGAATTGAACGCGCCGACGATCTGATCGAGCCCGACTGGCTTCAACAGGTCGAGCACGAAATTGTTCGTGCCGTTTTCGAGATACGTCCACGTGAAGACGGCTGACTCGCCGAACGTCCCCACGTCACCGGGGGGTGAGTTGACCGGGTCGCCGTGCACCTTCGGCGGCTGCGTGTCCTGGTCCGGCCGGGGCAGGAACGCGAACGGACCCCCGGCAAGTTTGGCAGTCAACGTATGTGGGTTGCCGTCGACGGGCCAGATGTCCGCCGGCAGATAGATGCCCTTCACACCATACGTGCCCGGCGGTGCCGGCATGAAGTTGTCGTCGAGCCCGTCCCACGTGTCGGTGAACTGTCCCTTGTTCTCCGCGGTCACGGTCCGCGGCTCCCCTGAGAGGAACGAACTCACGATCCAGTTGGGGTTGCTCGCATCGGTGATTGCCAGCGTCACGCGGTAGGTCCGCGGGAGCGGTCCGTCCACCGGGAGCGTGTAGGTGATCGGCACACCCGTGGCAGGCATGCTCGAGCGGCTGTCGGAGCTTGCGGCCGCTCGACGACCTGCTCCGTCTTTTGGCACGCTCTCTTTCGCCGGAGCTTCTTTGGCCGGTTTCGCCGGCTTCGCCGGAACTTTTTTCGCCGGACTTTCTTTCGTGAGGCCGTCCTTCGTCACGCCGGACATGGGATGCGACGTGACCGTATCCCAGGCGATCTCCTGCAACACCGTGCGGAGTTTGGGATCGATCCTGTCGAGTTCACGATCCCCGTCGTCCAGTCCCACGGGCGAACGGTCGTAGATGCAGGCAAAATTACAGTAGGTCGCCAGCGCCATGACCGGGGCTTTCGCATGGCCGATGGGGTCGCTGAACAGTTCGGACTGCCGCTTGATGCCGGGGATCGTTCCGGCGGCCACCCGCTCCCGCAGCCGCAGGACGGCATCGCCTACGGGCACGACGTGAAGGACGTCACGTCCATACTTCGCGTTGAGCGAAGCGACCTGCTTCTCGATCACCGCCCTGACTTGGGCGTTCGCCTCGCGTGGGCCGTCGAGGGGGCGGGCGTCACGCTCCTCGTTGTGATTGATCTTCTTCGCCGGATTCCAAAGTGCTGGATTGCCGACCGGCTCCCAATGGTCGAACGCCGGCCACGATATCTGGACCATCACACGAAGGCGTGGATTGCGTTCGAGTCCCAGATCGGTGAACAACTTGATGGCGTCGTCGGGAACCATCCAGTTCGGAGACATGGTCAGCACGTCCACGTCGCCTGCGACCAAGGCCTTCTTGGCCGGGTTCATCCGGTCCGCCAGATCCCAGTGCTGCTGCACCCGAGATGCGCCGAGCATCTGCTTGCCGACCAGTTCGTGACCGGCGATGCCGGCAGCCTTGGCCAGAGGGGCAAGCCGGTCGGCGACGAAAATGTGAAAGCTGTGCGCCGTGACGAATACCCGCTGGCCGGCCACCGCAGCCGCGACGGGCGTTTCCGCAGCCAGACACGGCAGCCCGCAGATCGAGGCCACGACGACGAACACCAGCCGCGGCACACGCATACGAATTCAGTCCACGAGTTCCAGGTCGATCACATTGTTTTTGCCGGCGACAACCTCCGCCTTGAGCGGCGATTCGCCCAGTTGACGGCACCGCTCGGGGATGTCGGGCCGTGGCAGCACGGGCGGCGGCCTGCGGCCCGTCTTCGCATCATCGGGGAGTTCGATCCAGGATTCCAGCCAAGGGATGACCACGACCCGATGCGAACCGCCATAGGCCCCGTCTCCCTTGCGGAGGGTCGTCAAGGTGTAGCGGCCTTCGGCATCGGTCCGTCCGATGGCCGTCGGGCGGCTCTGGGCCGTGAACTTCACGACGGCGTCGGGAACCGGCTTTCCCTGATACGTCAAAGTGCCTGACACGGGCCCCATCTCCCGGCGACCACAGCCGGCCACCACGCCGCAGATCGCAGCCAGCAAAACGATCATCCCAGCGGCATCCGACGCATGCTTTCGGCCATCCATTCGCTGCTTCACGGCATCACCTTCAGAATGGTGCTCTTGCTCGAATCGCGGATGGCGAGCAGCCGGTACATCGCGTTGTCGATCGATTGATCCAGCCACTGCACGGCGCCGTCGGCGAAGACGAATTGTGCCCCCGCGCCATGCGACGACCGAAACGCGGTGCGACTGTCCTGATTCGAGTGCCCCGCCGCGTTGGTTTTATCGCAATTGAGGGTGCCGATGTGCCGCGACTGGGTGATTTTCGCGATGTTGCAGACCCGCCCGTTGGTCGACGCGCCCCCGTCATACCCACCCGCGGCCCAGCCAAACGTCCCGCCTGCGCGGCATTCATTGGGGTTGCCGTTCGCATCGATCCCCCAGCTCGACTGCTCTCCCACCATCAGCACCTTCGAGAGCCCGTCGGTGAAGGTCTTCATCGGCCAGCCCTGACTGTGCACCTCCGGGGAGGCCGCGGTCCATCTTGAACGACAGCCCGCCGTTCAGGCACCTGATCGCGTCGGTATTCGCCTGGCTGGAGGAATCGACGTCGGGGCAGCGATTGTTCGAATTGCCCTCGCTGGCGACGTTGGAGACGAAGCCGAAGTCACTCGCCCCGGCCACGCCCGCGTAGCTGGCCGTCATGTGCGGGTTCCAACTGGCGCCCGTCGTGGGGTAGGGCATGGGGTTGGAAGGACAGACGAGCGTCGATGACCGGAAGTTGCGAATGGCATCTCTGTTGGCGGTGCTGACTCCGGTGCCGGCATTATCCTGGCCGACGCCATAGGAGCCCGTACTCGTCCAGAGCAGATCCCAGTTGAGATTCACATACGTCGACTGGGCCTCGAGCCCCGGCAGGATCCCCGCAATCCAACTGAAGGCAAATGCGGTCTGGCCCCTGTAAGCGCCTGGGGGAAAGCATTTGTTGCGACTCTCGAAGTCGTGCAACGCCAGGCCGATCTGCTTGAGGTTGTTGCTGCATGAGTTCCGCCTCGCCGCCTCGCGTGCCACCTGCACCGCCGGCAGCAAGAGACCGACGAGCATGCCGATGATGGCGATCACCACCAAAAGTTCCACGAGCGTAAACCCGCCGTTACGGACGGCAATGCCCAGCCATCCTTGTCGCGATCCCGCGCGCATTTCGCAAACCCGCCTGTCCATGACACACCTCCAGATAAGAAGAGATACGGAGAGATGAAAAGGGATAAGAGAAACCGACTCCCCCGACACCAGACATGAAACAATACTATAGAAAAATGACCACCGTCACCGATATTCCGCCCGGCCCCACGTGGCCGCCCGCTCCCAGACGTTGATTCGAAGCGGCTCGTGAGGATTGTGAATTTCGACCATGTGTTCCCGCCGCATACGGACGACCACGCTCCCATCGTGGAGAAAGGCCTCCATCTCGCCGCCCAGATCGAGGTCGGCAGGGCCTTCGTCGGCCAGATCCCAGTGCTGCCGCACGCGTGAACCGCCGAGCATCTGCTTGCCGACCAGTTCATGACCGGTGATGCCGGCCGCCTTGGCCAGAGGGGCCAGACGGTCGGCGACGAAGATATGAAAGCTGTGCGCCGTGACAAAGACCCGCTGGCCGGCCACTGGCGCCGGGCCGGGCATTTCTGCAGCCAGACACGGCAGCCCGCAGATCGCGGCCACGACGACCCCCACCAATCGCGGCACACCCATGCGGCTTCAGTCAACCAAATCCAAGTTGATCACGTTGTTTTTGCCGGCCACGACCTCCGCCTTGAGCGGCGATTCGCTTGGCTGACGGAACCGTTCCGGGATGTCGGGCCGGGGCAGCACAGGCGGTGGCTTGCGGCCCGTCTTCGCATCATCGGGGAGATCGACCCAACCATCCATCCACGGAATGACCACGACCCGATGCGAACCGCCATATGCCCCGTCTCCCTTGCGGAAGGTCGTCAGGGTGTAGCGGCCCTCGGCATCGGTCCGTCCGACCGCCGTCGGACGGCTCTGGGTAGTGAATTTCACGGTGGCGTCGGGAACGGGGTTGCCCTGGTATCTGAGCGTACCCGAGACCGGCCCCATCTCACGGCGTCCACATCCGACCACCGCGCCACAGATCGCCGCGAACAGAGCCACCAACCCAACGGCATGCGACGCATGCTTTCGGCCCCACATTCGCTGTTTCACGGCATCACCTTCGTTACGGTGCTCTTGCTCGAATCGCGGATAGCGAGCAGCCTGTAGGTCACGTTGTCAATCGATTGATCCAGCCACTGCACGGCGCCGTCGGCAAAGACGAATTGTGCCCCCGGTCCGTGCGATGACCGAAACGCGGTGCGGCTGTCCATATTCGACTTTCCGGAAACAGAACTGGTTTTCTCACATTCCAGGGTACCGATGTGCCGGGTCGAAGTGATCTTGGAAACGTTCCAGATCCGCGAGTTGCCCGAGCCGCCCCCGTTATACCCGCCCGTCGCCCAGCCGAAGTCGCCGCCTGCGCGGCACTCATTCTGGTTACCATTCGATTCGATTCCCCAACCCGACTGTTCTCCCACCATCAACACCTTCGAGAGGCCGTCGGTGAAGGTCTTGATCGCCCAGCCCTGGCTGTGAATCGCTCCGGAGGGTGCTCTCCAGAAGTGCGACAACCCACCGTTCAGGCAATTTGTCCAGTCGGTAACTGCGTTCCCACTGGCGACGTCCGGGCAGCGGTTGTTCAAGGCTCCCTCGCTCGCGACGTTGGAGATAAAGCCGTAGTCGCTCGCCCCTGCCACACCCGCGTAGCTGGGCGTCAGCACGGTGCCATTTTTGGCACGCGGGATCGGGCAGGAGGGGCAGACAAGTGTTGAAGAGCGAAAGGCATTGACAACGGCTGAGGGAACAAAAGTACTGCCCTGGTTCCACAACAGATTCAAATTAAGCTTGTTATACGTGTCATTCTCCTCGAGCCCGGGCAGAATCCCTGCGATCCAGGTTGTGCCAAGACCTCCGCTGCCCTGATAGACGCCCGGCGGAAAGCACTGGTTGCGACTCTCGAAGTCGTGCAGCGCCAGGCCGATCTGCTTGAGGTTGTTGCTACACGAACTCCGCCGCGCCGCCTCACGGGCCACCTGAACCGCCGGCAGGAGCAGGCCGACCAGCGTGCCGATGATCGCAATCACCACCAACAGTTCCACGAGCGTAAACGCTCGACGGCAGTCGCCGGCGCGTGCTCTGATTCCCACGTTGAAGACCGTCATGTCACACCTCCAGAAAAGAAAAGAAAAAACAGATAAGCAAAATGATTCCCACCCTCATCCAAGCCCGCAGCGCAAGCAAGGGAAGCGGCACGGATCGCGTCGCCCCACGACCCATCGTCCCTCGCTTGCGCTTCGGGCTTGCATGAAATCACAAGTCCGTCACCAATACTCCGCCCGGCCCCACGTGGCCGCCCGCTCCCAGACGTTGATCTGCAGCGGCTCGTGAGGATTGTGAATCTCGACCATGTGATCCCGTCGCATCCGGCCGGCCGCGTCGCTCCAGTTCACCTGCCAGACGGCGGCGAGCATGTCGCCGGCCCGCGGCGGATCGTCGGCGCAGTTCAGCGACGTCCAGGGGATCGCGTATTCGAGGACATAGCCTTTGCCATCGGCGTCGCGGGTGAAGGCGGCCCGAAAGCCGCTGGGATTCAACTCGAGCGTGTCGAGCAGCATGCCGTGATTGATCGTCAGGCAGGGCGTCTGGCTCGCCGCGTGATACCAGAGCGTGAGATGTGCGAAGCGGAGATTTCTCGCTGCCACCTTCTGCTCAGGAGTCGGTTCGAGATGCCGCTGAGCGAAATAAGCCGCCGTATTGCCGTCGGCAGGCCAGCCCATCTGCCGGTCGGTCGACACCCGCACCTGCACGCTGCCGCCTCGCCATCCGTCGCCCGGATTGATTGCAGGGTCGACCACGCTCCGCATCGGCGCCGGGTCGCCCACGTGCGCCGCGATGTAGAGATGCCCGTCGTCATACATCATCCGGCCATCGGCCCACTCCGGGCAGGAGGGCGTGCCGTCGCGGAAGCTCACGAACCCTGGGCCTTCCTGCCACTCGTCGAGCCGGCCGTCGATCGTGACCGTTTTGGGGGCGCGGTGCACCGCGATCGAGTCGAACTGCGGCCGGCCCCACTGGCGGATTTCCTCAACCACATCCCGTGGGATATGCTGCGTCCCCGGCAAGGGAATGCCCGCGTCGGCGGGCAGCCGGCGGACGAACCGGCTTTCGGAATAGGGGATCGGCTCCGGCTCTTCCGGCCCGTGAGGCGAGAAGCGGGCCGACTGCCCAGCCTCCAGCCGCTTGGGAAACCGCGGAGCGGCACCGCTCGATCGGCCCGTCGCGATCACGGCCCCCTCGTAGACCTGCACGTCGGTGAAGAAGCCGTGCGACGCCTTCACGGCAAACTCGGTGCCCAGATCGAGAACGTCGGCCGTGGCAGTCTTGAGCCGAAAGCCGTCGGTGCCCTCGGGCATGCGGACAACCGCGTTGCCGTCGTGGAGGAAAGCCTCCATCTCGCCGCCTAGATCGAGATCTGCCGGGCCTTCGAGGGTGATCACCACGCCGTTTTTAAGCGTCAGCTCCAAGGCCCCGTCGAGGATCAACACCCGCCCGGCTCCGATCGCTTTGCCCACCGCGAGCGACTCTGCCGCATCGCCGGCCAGGAGAAACTGGCTCCGCGTGATCGTGGCCAGCGGGACAGTCGCCGCCGGCACGCTTGCTGCAAGCCGCGCGGGCGCAGGAGCATGAGCCTGATTGCTCGGCGAGAGCAGCAGCATCGCCACTGCGGCCATGATCACAGCCGCGCCGAGCACCGCCGCAGCCCAGTTTTTCTGCTGCCGGCTCGGCAGCCACCTCGTCGGCTCCTCCTCAGTCTCTCCGCCCCATGCCAGCCGGGCCGCCTCGGAGAGCACGCCGTGAAACGCCGCCCGATCCCAGAAGGCATCGCGGGCCGCAGCCGATTCGAGCAGTTCGGCCTCCAGCTCCGCAAACTGGGCGTCGTCGAGCGTGCCGTTGAGCCAGGCTTCGATCAGGCTGTCGCGGTAGTCGAGGTTCATGATGCGGCCTCCACAACGCCCGGCCCGCCGCCAAGCTTTCGCTGCACGCACTCCCGCAGAAGGTCGCGGGCCTTGGTGAGCGTGGTGTTGACCCCCGAGATCGACCGGCCGAGCATCGCGGCCAGTTCCGTGGGACCGTGCTGCGAGAAATATCGCAGCCGCAAGAGCTCCTGCATCTTCGGCGGCATCTCCGCCAGGCAGTCGAGCAGCGGCTCGAGCCGATCTTCGCCGAGCGTGTCGGGCTTGAGCGCCGCCGCCAGCGATTCGATCACCCGCGGCGAAAACCGACGGGCGGCCCGCCGGCTCTCGAGCACCTTGAACCGAGCGATCGCGAACATCCAGTGCCGGAAGCTGGCGTCGGGCCGGAAGTCGGACGCCTTTGCCGTGATCGTCAGAAACACCTCCTGGACGATGTCGTCGGTGATCCCGAAGTCGCCGGTGAGCCCCAGCACGAACGACCGCAGATGCGATTGATACCGCACAAAGAGTTGCTGCACCCGCACGGTCGCCTCGCCGGGCCGGTCGGCAGCCGGCTGGCCGGCTGGCTGCGGCGATCGGCTGTTGTCGGCTGGCATGAGGCTCTCCCCCGGAACACTTCGTCTCTCCATATATAACTATAAGAAGGATGACCTGGCCCCCCCCGAAAGCACCCTCAGAGCTTTTTTGAGCGAGATAAATAGGAAATAAATGGGGACGGGAGCGAATTTCTCTTGGTACGTGAAAAGGTGACGGTCACCTTTTCACGTACCAAGCCCGGGGCACGGGCTCTTGACAATATGGGTATGCGGCCATATTTATGGCTCTATGAAGACCACGATCGATCTTCCTGATGAATTGCTTCACCGTGTGAAAATTCTGGCCGCCCAGCGTCAAACCACGCTAAAAGAGCTTGTTTTGGCGGGGCTGGATTGGGTTCTGCAATCTGAAGTGGCGGCTTCGCGTCGCGATGAGGCGATGGATCGATTGAAGAGGGGGCTGCATCTCGCCGGCAAGCCGCTCGGTCGGCAGGAAGCCCATGAACGCCGCTAGGTTCCTCGACACGAACATTCTCGTCTACGCCTACGACCTCGATGCTCCGGCCAAACGGCAGGTGGCGGTCGCGATCGTGGAAGAGGGATGGACTCGGCCGGGCCTCACTGCCGTCAGCATCCAGGTGCTTCAGGAACTTTACGTCAACCTCGAACGTCGCGGTGTGCCGCGCGACGAAGCCACTCGAATCGTCGCCGACTTTTCCGATTGGCCGGTCGTCGAAAACACGCTCGATCTGATGCGCGCGGCCCTCGACGAGCAGGCACACTTTCGCATCTCGTTCTGGGACGCGCTCATCGTGGCGGCTGCCCGTGAATCCGGAGCAAGCGAACTGGTCACCGAAGACCTGAGCCATGGTCAAGACTACGGCGGTGTACGGGCGCTGAACCCCTTCCGCTGAACAGCCGGTGGCTGCAAACGGAGAGCAGTCGCCCCGGTGGACTAAGGGAATCCGGGCCTCTTCATCCAAGCCCGACGCGCGAGCGAGGGAATCCGGGCCTGATTTCTGGGTGATGGATCGCGTTTTCCCTTGCTTGCGCTGCGGGCTTGGATGGGTGTTGCCAAAAACTGGACAGGCGTATATCTTCTTGTCCTGGCCGAGGTGTTGACGCATCATTTGGACGTGTTCGGTGCGTGTCAGAAAGGAAGGCCTACCATGGCGTCGGGCTTTGCCGCTGCGGCTATCGGTGAGATTGCGACGGCGGCTGATCTCCTTGCCGCGGGCGATATCGGCCGCTGCGAACTTGTGCGGGGGGAGCTTCTGATGATGTCTCCCGCGGGGTTCGAGCACGGGGTGATCACGCAGCGGATTGCCGCCTTTCTGCATGGATATGTCTCTGGATATGTCTCTGGTCGACGGCTCGGCGTCGTCACGGCCGCCGAAACCGGATTCGTGCTGGCGAGGTCGCCCGACACCGTGCGGGCGCCCGACGTGGCATTCGTCGCTGAGTCACGGCTGCCGCACGGCAGGACCGTTGGCTATTTCGAGGGCGCCCCGGATCTTGCGATCGAAGTGCTCTCGCCTTCAGATATCCGCGACGAAGCGGCACGAGTCCGAGCCATCAGCAAGATCAGCGACTGGCTAGCCGCGGGGTGCGTCGAGGTATGGAGCGTCGATCCGGCAAGTCGCACGGTGACGGTGCACTCGATGAGCGGCGTCGTCACCCTGGCCAGCGAGGCGGATTCATTTGTATCGCAGGCTGTTTCAGGTCTCTCGGTAAGGCTTGCCGACCTGTTCGCTGATAAATAGGGACGGGAGCAAATTTCTCGGCGCTGCCATCTGCTGCCCCCACGTGGCGGCAAGTTTTTAACTTGTCCGTGCCCCGGCATCGATTCCACAAGGTAAAAACTCGTGGCCACGGGCACGGGCCGGGGTCTAGGTAACTTTTCCGCCCGGCGGGTCATTTCTTCTATACGTCACATCGCCGCGGAGGGAGTCTGCGCGGCTGCTGCACCCGCTTGCTCAGCAGGAAATCCGCACATGCCCCGCCCAGTTGTCAGTTTCATGAGGCGAATTCTTCCCGCGGCCGTCGTTTTGGCAGGCCTGACCCTGCCCTGCCTGCCCGCGGCCGCCCAGCAGACCGACAACAACGCCCTCCACGCCGTGCCGCCACCCGGCAAGGTGGTGATCGACGGCAAACTCGACGACTGGGATCTCTCCGGGCAGATCGACGTCTTCGCCAATTTCAAGACCCGCGGCACCTACTCCACGCGGGTGGCGGCCATGTACGACCGGGAGAACTTCTACCTCGCCATCGTGTGGCGCGACCCGACGCCGATGCACAACATGGTCGATTCCAACTTCGACATCGGCAGCGGCTGGAAGAGCGACTGCGTGCAGCTGCGGCTGAAGACCGACATGGTGATCGGCGACGTCACCTGCTGGTATTCGACCGCTGCCAAGCACCCGGTGGTCAACATCCAGCACGGCCGCTTCACGGGCGGCCGCGACAAGGAGACCGACGTCAACGCCTTCCAACCCGTCAACGACGCACTCAAGGTCGGGGCCCAGGAAGCCTTCGCGATGGGCGACGACGGCAAGAGCTACACGCAGGAGATCGCTCTCCCCTGGAAACTGATCACCGGCCAAAGCGCGATCGTCAAGGCCACGGGCAAGCCCTTCAAGGAGCCGAAGGTCTACGGCCCAGGCGACAGCTTCAACATGGGGATGGAGTTTCTCTGGGGACCGCCCGACGGCCGCACTTTCCCGATCCATCGCTATGCCGACCTGCTCATGCCGGGCAAGAGCAGCCGCGAGTTCTTCTGGACGGCGGAGAACGACTGGGGACCGGTGACGCTCGAGCCGAAGGGCAATCTGAAGCTGCCGAAGGTCGAGCATGCCGCCTCCGCCGAATACGTGCAGCAGACACAGGGCCCGGTGGAATTCACCTACACGATGCCCCACGACGGCTTTGCGACGCTCGTGGTCGACGACGAGCGCGGCCGCCGCGTGAAGAATGTCATCGGCATGGCACCGAGATCCAAGGGGCAGCAGACCGACCGCTGGGACGGCACCGACGACACGGGCAAGCTGATGCCGCCCGGCAACTATCGCATGCGCGGCCTCCTGCACGCGGGGATCGACCCGGCCTACGAGGCGGGCTACGGCTCCCCGGGCGTGCCGCCATGGGAGACGGCCGACGGCAGCGGCGGCTGGATGAGCGACCACAATCCCAACGTGGCCGTGGCCGCGGGGAACGGGATGATGCTCCTGGCCGCGAGCGGCTGCGAGGGCGGCCGGGCCCTGATCGGCACCGATCTGAATGGCCGCCGAAAATGGGGCGAGAGCAAGTTTCAGCAGATCGCAGCCGTCGCGGCCGACGACCGGCACGCCTACGCCGCCATGAACATGGGCCATGGCTCCCACCACACGAGCATCGGCCGCGTGATGCTGGCCGACGGCAAGTATGCACCGTTCGCCACCAAGCCCGAGCCGCAGCTGATGGTGCCGGTGGCAACCGCGGAGGAGAAGGCGACGGTGCGGGGCCTCGCGGTCACAGGCGACCGCCTCGCGGTGGCGCTTGCGGGGCCCGACGTGGTGCGGTTTTTCGACAAGGACTCGATGCAGCCCCGGGGCGAAGTGAAACTCGCGGCACCGGGCGGCCTGGCCTCCGACAAGGCGGGCAAGCTGTTTGCCGTCTCCGGGCAGACCGTGGTGACGATCGCCGACGGCAAGGCCACGCCGCTCGTCACGGCGAACCTGGAAAAGCCGATGGGCCTGGCGCTCGACGCCGAGGGAAAGATCTACGTCGCCGACCGTGGCACGCAGCAGGTGATGGTCTTTACATCTGCCGGGGCCTTCGACCATGCCGTGGGCGTGGCCGGCGGCCGGCCGCTGCCGGGCAAGTGGGTGGCCGGCGGAATGCGCAACCCCAATGGCATCGCCATCGACCCGCAGGGTCGGCTCTGGGTGGCGGAGGAGAACATGTACCCCAAGCGGTTCAGCGTGTGGGGCAAAGACGGCACGCTCGTCACAGACTTCATCGGTCCGTCCACCTACGGTGGCATGGGTGCCTGCGTCGATCCCGATGACAAGACACGGGTCTTCGGCAACGGCTGCGAGTTCAAGCTCGACTACGCGGCCAACAAGGCCACGGTGACGGCCAATCTGATCGACGACAACATCGTGGGCGAGCTTCTGAAGATCGACGGCCGCGAGTATGTGATGACCAAGCGGGGCCAACTCTACCAGCGGCGGGGCGACGCGCTGGTGAAGGTGGCAGAGGTGGGGTCGAACGTGCGCATGACCAAGGACGGAGCCGTTCACGATGCCTGGCACGTGAAGCGAACACTGCCTCTGTCCCTGCCCGCAGGGGCCGACAAGAACGCCAGTTTCAGTTTCATCTGGAGCGACCTCGACGACGACGGCCAGATGGAAGCCGAGGAATGCCAGACAACCACCGCCAGCCTCGGGCTCGGCTACTGGGGTGGTTACTGGCTCGACGAGCGGTTCAACATCTATTCCGCCGGCCCCGAGGTCCGCACTGTGCCACTCGAGCGGTGGACCGCAGCCGGCACGCCGATCTGGAACCTGGCCACGATCCGCACGGTCGGCAAGGCCGGCGAGCATCCGATCAAGATCTACTGTGCCACCGGGGGCAAAGTGATCGTCGGCACGCCGATGACCTGCCTGGCGGACGATGGCACCGTGCTCTGGTCCTACGGGCCCGACATGCACAACGACGTGCATGGCTCGCACCTCGCCCCGATCCCCGACCGCGACGACCGCCTCTACGGCACGCTCAGCTGCATCGGCACGGCCGAAACGCCAGTAGGCAAGGCCTTCGCCATGAATTCGAACATGGGCAGACTGTACGTGATGACCACCGATGGCCTGCTGATCGGCAGCGTCTTTCAGGACTGCCGTATCGGACCGGAAGCCTGGCCCGCCGACCCGAAGGCCGGCACGCCGATGGGCGGGGTCACCATGGGGGGCGAATGGTTCGGCGGCTATTTTCTAAAGTCCAAGGCGACGAACGAGTATTACCTCATCGCCGGAAACCAAAACTACAACCTGATCAAGCTCAACGGCTTCGACACGCTCGCGGCCATTCCGGCCGCGACGGTCGCGCTCACGCCCGAGGGGCTGCTGGCCGCAGAGAAGCTGCAGAAGGAGCGGGCGGCGGCGACGTCGGCGGCAAGCGCGCTGACGCTCACCCGCATCGCGACCCCGGCCGCGGTCGATGGGAAGCTTGAGAAGTATGCGAAGGAATCGTTTGTCTCCTGGAAAGCCGGGAACGCGACCGCCCGAGGGGCCGTGGCGACCGACGGGAAGAGTCTCTACCTGGCCTACGACGTGAACGGCGACTCAAACCCGATGGTCAACGCCGGCAAGGATGTCACCCAGCTCTTCACCACCGGCGACTCGGTCGATCTCCAGCTCGGCACGAATGCTGGCGCCGATGCCAAGCGGACCGATGCCGCGCCCGGCGATATCCGGCTCCTGATCTCGGTGCTCGACGGCAAGCCGGCGGCGGTGCTCTACCGCTGGAAGACGGCCGGTGCGAAGCGGCCGCAGACCTTCACCTGTCCCTGGCGGCAATACACGGTGGAAGACGTGCAGGTGCTCACCGACGCCACGGTGACGATCAACCGCCGAAGCGACGGCTACACCGTGGAGGCCGCCGTGCCACTGGCGACCCTCGGCTTCGATCCGCAGCCGGGCAAGAACTACAAGCTCGATCTCGGCGTGATCTTCTCCGACGCCACCGGCACGAACCGGCAGCTGAGAATGTATTGGGCCAACAAGGCCACGGGCCTCGTTAACGACGTGCCCGGCGAGATCATGCCTGCGCCGAACCTCTGGGGCTCGGCCGCCCTGGCTGCGGGCAGCGGAGAATAGCGTCGCGGTAATCGCGTCATACAAGCCCGAAGCGCGAGCGAGGAACTTCGGTTCACGTGTCAACGATTCGATACTCGAGGAAATAGCATGCGTTCGATCGATGCGTTCGTGAGAATCCCCGTGGTGATCGCCGTCACCTGTTGGCTGCTCGGTTCCGCCCGCGGTGACGACGCGCTCGTGCAGGTGTCGACCGCCGCCTCACCCCGCGTGGCCTACTCCGTCGAGCGGCAGGGCGACTCGCTCGTGGTCATCGTCGCGGTGGAGCCGCTGTCGGCCGACGCCTCGCCAGGGCAGCCAGCCGGTGGCGTCGGCGTGCAGCTCGGCGTAGCCGCCGACAAGACCGTCATGCTCACCGGTGAGAAGCCCGAGCGGGATCCGGCCGACGGGACCGCGCGGTTCACGTTTCGGATCCCGGCTGAGCGGCTCGTGGCAAACACCGCCGGCTGGGAGAAGTTGCGGCTCGCGCTGGCCGTCGAGTGGGCCGGCGGTCCGTTGGGCCAGCCCCGCCAGCGGGAGACGTTTCTCCAGTCCACGGCCCGGTCGCCCCATGCGGGACTGCCGCCCTCGCTAGTCGATTGGCAGCCGGTGAGCGTTGTAGAGTTTGCTCGGGCCGCCGAGGACCGACGGCGCTCCATCGGCTTTCCGTTCACTCAAGCCTGCGACGGAAAGGCAACGATCGTCATCGAAGATGCAAAGGGCAACCGGGTGCGAAACCTCGTCGCCGGCATCGAGATGGCGAAGGGCGACCGGCGGATCATCTGGGACGGCTGCGATGACCGCGGCGTGCCGCAGCTGCCGGGCGAGTATCGGTGGCGGTCGATCTCGCATCCGGGACTCGAGCCCGAATACCTCTTCGCGTTCTGCGACGGCCCCGGCTCGAACCACGGCTCTCTGCATGCCGCCGCCACGAACGGGAAGCAGCTCTTCTTTGGCACGTCTGTCTCCGAGGGGGGCCACGAGCTCATCCAGCTCGAGCCCGACGGCACGTTCGTCCGCGGCTACAACTCGCCAAACGGCCACGGCCTGGCGAAGGTGGCGGTGGCGGCGGATGAAAAGTTTCTCTACGCCGTCTACGACGGCACCTTCTGGGGCCAGCACATCGACCGCGCGAAGCCCGACTGGCAGGCGGAACAGAAACTGTCGCTCGTGCGGTTCGATCACACCACCGGCAATCAGGTCGACTTCAAGCCCGGGGTGCGGTTGGCAGAACTCGACCGCTACACCGTGGGGCCGGGCTCGCCGCAGAAGCTTCCCGACCGGATTGCGCTCGCGGGCATGGTGGTTCGCGACGGGCGACTCTACGTGGGTGATTTCGTCAAGGGCGGGATCCTCGACATCGACTCCGCGACCGGTGAGGTTGCCCGCACGATCCCGCTCGAAAATCCCGTCGCACTCGCCGCCAACGCTTCCGGGCTCTACGCCGTGGCGGGGAACCGTCTCGAGCGGATCGATCCCGCGACCAACAAAAGCGTCGTGATCGCAGCGTCACTTAAGGGCCAGCCAACCGGCCTCGCGGTCGGCGGCGACGGGCGATTTTATATCAGCGACGCAGACGCACACGTCGTTCGCATTCTCGATGCGGGGGGCAAGCAGGTGGCGATGATCGGCAAGCCCGGTGGCATTTCCAAGGGTGCTTACGATCCGCTCAAGCTCCACCACCCCGCCGGGCTCGTCGTCGCGCCCGACGGGCATCTCTGGGTGACGGAAGAGGACCGCTGGACGCCAAAGCGTTTCGCGGCCTACGACGTCGCGACCGGGAAGATGTGGAAGGAGTTCTTCGGGCCCGTGTCGTATGGGGCGTCGGGCGGCAGCTTCGATCCCGAGGATTCGACCCGCTGGATCGGGCAGGGCACGCTCTTCAAGATCGACGCCGCGAAGAAGACGGCCGTGCCGGTGTCGATCCTGGGCGGTGAGGAGGGAGATCACCACAGTTTTCGTATGCACTACCACTTCCACCGGCAGGACGGCCGGACGTTCGTCATCGCCTGCGGCAAAGTGACCTTCGTCGAGGAGCTGCTCGCCGACAACACGCTCAAACCCCTCGCCTGCTTCAGTTCGGCGCATCAATACGCCTACGATCACTCATGGAAGCCACCCCAAGAATTCGTGGAGGCATTCCGTCGCGACTACCCGAACGTGAAATACGACTACGGCCACCACGGGCAGCCGAGCCACGGCTACGGCATGCTCTGGGTGGACCGTGACGGAGACGGCCGGATGCAGTCGGCCGAGATCGAGTTCTCGACGGCCGCCGAAAGCCTCGGCGGCTCCGGGTGGGGGCACGACTTCCACGACCTGACCATGCGGATCCCTGCGAAAGTCGCGGGCAAAAACGTGATGGTGACGCTCAAGCCCGATGGCTGGTGGCCGGGCGGCGCGCCCAAGTTTCCCGCCCTCAACGATGCCGTGAAGGCCGCGGTGCCGATCGTCCTGCCTGGCACGGTCGGCGTGGAGACCACCATCGACCGCTTCGGCACCATGATCGTCAACAGCGACCCGGAGATGCGAGCCTTTTCACCCGATGGACGTCTCCTCTGGCAGTATCCCAACCGCTGGTCGGGCGTGCACGGCTCGCACGCCGCGCCGCTGCCGCGCCCCGGCGAACTGCAGGGCGTGCTCTTCTTCACCGGCGTCGCGCCGCTCGACGACAAGGCCGACGTGATGTTCATGAATGGCAACCACGGCCGCGGCTTCGTCATGACCACCGACGGCCTCTACGTGGACGAGGTCTTCCCCGACTGCAGGATGATGACGAATCCTCAGGCGGGCGGTATCGGCATCCTCGGCGGCGAGTGTTTTGGCGGCACGTTCGGCCGAGATGAAAAGTCGGGCGACTATCTCTTCCAGGGCGGCGGGATCTCCTACCGCCTCTACCGGATCGCGGGCCTGAATAAGACCGTCCGCGGCGGCGGGGTGTTCACGGTCACGCCCGAGCAGGCGGCCGCCGCCGAACGCCGCCGGAGCGAGGCGGTCGCCGCCGCCGGCAAGCCGGTGCAGGCGAAGATCGCGTTCGCAGCCACGCCACCGAAGATCAGCGGCAAGGGAGAGGGCTGGTCTGGCGAGCCCACGGCGGCATGGGACAAAAGCAAGCAGTTCCCAGTGGTCGTGCGGGCAGCGCATGACGGCACGACCCTCTATCTCAGCTACACAGTTAAGGACGACGCGTCCCCGTGGGTGAACAACGGCAAGGACTGGCAGACGCTCTTCAAGACGGGCGACAGCATCGATTTCCAGATCGGTACCGACGCCAAAGCGAATCCGAAGCGTGGTGCCCCCGTGCCCGGCGACCTGCGGCTGCTGGTGGCGCCGTTTGAGAATGGCAACCTCGCCGTGCTCTATCGACACCGGCTGCCTGGCAGCTCCGATGCCGTGGTGTTTCAGAGCCCGTGGCGGAGCGAGAAGGTGGATTCAGTGAGGAAGCTCGATGCCGCGCAGATCGCCGTCAACCGCGCCGGCAATGCCTACACCGTCGACGTCGCGGTACCGCTCGCCGACATGGGCCTTGCCCCGGCCGAGGGCAAGCCGCTACGGGGCGACTTCGGCGTCATCTATGGCGACGCGGCGGGGACGACGAACATCTTCCGCAACTACTGGTCGAACCAGGCGACGGGCCTCGTCAACGACGTGCCCGGCGAGATCATGCTCACGCCCGCTCTGTGGGGCGACATCACCCTGGAGGCGAAGCCATGAAACCTGGAGGCGAAGCCATGAAACCTGGAGGCGAAGCCATGAAGACTCGTGCTCTTTCCTGCCTCGTGGCCGCACTGCTCGGCATGACCACGGCCGGCCTGCGGGCCGAGGGCATCACGTGCGAGGGCATCCTCGGAAATTCCGGCGAGCAGGGCGACACGCTCGTCCGCTTCCAAGGTGCCGCGACCAGCGGCATGGGAATCATCTGCGATCGCTACGGCTCGCTCTGGGACCGGGCAGGCTCGGCCTTGAACCGCTACGCGGCCGACGGTCGGCTCCTGGCCTCCTACAAACTGCCAAACGCCTCGGTGGACCGGAACTCTGACACGATCGCCCTGCTTGGCGACACGATCGTCGTGCGGCTCGGCGGCCAGCTCTCTACGCTTTCCATCGACGCGGCGTCCGGTGCCGAAGTCCAGCCGCTGAAAATTGCGGCCGACAAACTGTCGTTCTCATCGCACGACGGCTGGCTCGCCGCCTCGAAGGGCATGGAGGTGTTTCTCGTGAACGCCGCCGGCGAGAAGAAACCGGTTGTGACGCTCAAGAAAAATCCCGAGGCGGTGGCGTTCGGCCCCGACGGCGTCCTCTACGTCAGCCTCGAGTCGAAGCTGTATCGCGTGGTGGCCGGGGCCGCGGATGGAATCGAACCGGCCGGCCCGCAGCCCGGTGAGCGGCCGCAGTTTCTGGATGGATATTGGTACGGCAGCGGCTTTCACAGCACCGAGCGGCGGTTCGACAAGAATCTGAAGCCCGCTCCGGGCGTCGTCCTGGGGGGAAACTCTGGTTCCTTCATCGGCCATGTGGACGAGCAGTCGGAGATTGTGAACGGCAGGGGGCTCGCGCAACTGCGGTCTGATCTGTTTGCGATTTCCGGCTTCGGCGGGATCGTTCATCTTCTCGAATGGAAGCCGGTTGAAAAGCGGTTCGAGCCGATCCGTCGGATCGGTGCTCTGCCGACCTGCGAGGCGATCGGCCTCGACCGCGAAGGCCGTGTCTGGTGTGGCTCGGGCCAGTGGAACTGGGCCGATGGACCGGCCAGCCCGCAGCGGCTCGGCATTTCAACCCCGGACAAGGTGTTTGGGCTGACAACGCTCGAAAACGGTTCTCTCTGCGGCGTCGGCTTCCAGTGGGGCAAGCCGTCACTGCTCTCCGGCACGCTCGACAAGGAGCTTCGCATCAGACGGATCGAGTCGGAGACCGCCCTGCCCAAGGAGGCCGTCGCGGTCGCTGTCACTGAAATCGACAGGCGACGATCGCTCGTGGTGCTCGAGCCTGGCGGCAAGGCCGTTGCCGTCGAGTTCAATGGCGACGGTAGCTACAAGAGCGACATCGGCCCGGTTCAGCTCACCACCGCCACGCCGATCAAGGCGTGGACATCGCTTGCCGCTCCGACGAAAGACTCGTTGCTCGCGGCCGGCGACGGCTTCGTGATCGAGTTCGCCCGCGACGGCCAGCACTGGAAGGAGCAGCGCCGCTGGAACTCAAGCGGCACCAACGGCCAAGACGGCACGGACACGTTTGGCCCCACGATCCGGCTGACATCAGACGCCGGCTACCTGTGGGTCGCCGATACTGCGAGAAGCCGCGTGCTCTGCTTCGATCCGGCCACGCGGAAGCTGCTTGGATCATTTGGCACCGCAGACGCGCCCGGCGACGATCTCACGCATGTCAACACGCCGACCACGCTGGCGGCCTGCGGCGACCGGGCCGTCGTCTACGACAGTGGCAACCAGCGGCTCGTGAAACTTCGGCTGATCACCCCCGCGCGGTGACCGTTTCGGTCGCCTTCATCGTACGATGGTCTTCAGCTCCCACCTCTTCATCTTCTACTTCCTGCCGCTGGTGCTGGCGGTCTATTTTCTCTTGCCGCTCCGCGGCAAGCACGTGGCGCTCACGCTCTTCAGCTACGTCTTCTATGGATGGGCCAATCCGTGGTTCATCCTGCTGATGATGTTCCAGACGGTGGTGGACTGGGCCGTGGGCATGACACTCGCCGGCCTCTGGGGAAAGCCCGCAAGCGCCCCCGTGCCGCTGCTCGATCCGCGCGGCCCCCGCACGCGGGCCCAGAAGATCGCCCTGGCCGTCGGGCTCGTCTCGAACCTCGCGCTCCTCGCGTTCTTCAAATACTTCAACTTCGGGCTCGACAACTGGAACGCGGTGATGACGTCCTCCGGCCTGGAGACGGCCCGCTGGGATACGGCACTCCGGATCACGTTGCCCCTCGGGATCAGTTTCTACACGTTTCAGTCGATGAGCTACGCCATCGACGTCTACCGCGGCGACGCCCGGGCGATCCGCTCGATCCTCGACTACATGTGCTACGTGGCGATGTTTCCGCAGCTGGTAGCGGGGCCGATCATCCGCTTCCAGGACGTGGCCGACCAGTTTCTCGAGCGGACGCACACGCTCGAAAAGTTCGCCCGTGGCGTCGCCTTCTTCGCGCTGGGGCTGGCCAAGAAGATCTTGCTCGCCAATCCCTGCGGCAAGGTGGCCGATACCGTCTTCGAAGCGGGCACCGCCGCGACGCTCGACGCCTGGTATGGCGTCTGCGCCTATGCTTTCCAGATCTACTTCGACTTCAGCGCCTATTCCGACATGGCGATCGGGCTGGGGCTGATGCTCGGCTGGGTCTTCGCCAAGAACTTCGACTCCCCCTATCAGAGCCAGTCGATCACCGAGTTCTGGCGGCGGTGGCACCTCTCGCTCTCCACCTGGCTGCGGGACAACCTCTACATCCCGCTGGGGGGCAACCGCCGCGGCGAGGTGCGGACGTATGTCAACCTGCTGGCCACGATGGTCTTGGGAGGCCTCTGGCACGGGGCCTCGTGGAACTTCATCATTTGGGGCGCGATCCACGGCGGCATGCTGGCCTTCGAGCGGCTGTTCGGCAAGAACACCGCGTACGCCCGCCTGCCGGGCCCCGTGAAGACGGCGATCACGTTCGTGATCGTGCTCTTCACTTGGGTCTTCTTCCGGGCCAAGGACCTGCCGGCCGCGGTCGCCTACTGCCAGACGATGCTCGGCCTCGGCGGCCCGCCGAAGGCCGGCAGCGACCTGCTCGCGGGGCTCGTCTACCGGCCGTACTTCGTCGTGAGTTTCCTGGCCGCGGCCGTCGTCGTCTGGGCCTGCCCGCAGACCTGGGACTTCACCCGCAGGCTCACCTGGCCCAAGGCGATCTGGGTGGCGGGGCTGCTGCTGCTCTCCATCGCGATGATGGAGGCGCAGGCCTTCAATCCGTTCATTTATTTTATTTTCTGATTCATCAACCGGCCGCCAGCCCCTATGACCCAGTCTCCGACCAAACCGCTCTCGCGCGAAGAGATCGCCAAGATCGAGATCGGCCACACCGACTCGACCCGGGCGATCGACTGGTTTCTCACGCTCTTCTTCCTTGCCGTGATCGTGACGGTGCCACTGGTGCAGCTGGCCCGCGATTTCGCCGCCATCCGCGCCGGCAAGGAGCCGGGCCGGAATCTGCCGCAGAGCCTCGACGTCTTCTCATTTCTGCTGCCAAGCCTCTCCGAGGTCTCAGACTTGTTTGTCGGCGGGGCGGCGGAGAAGGGGGGCTTCCTTGCGGCGGGCAGCCGGATGAACAACCGGATGCTGGGCGACATCCAGCGGTATGAGACCGACCTCAAGGATCGCGACGAGGTCATGCAGTGGGTGATCCCGCGGATGCAGGTGCCGGTAACGGCCTGGCTGAAGGGCGGCAATGAAGACGCCTACTGCGGCCGGGACGGCTGGCTCTTCTACCGCAAGGACATCGACTCGCTCACCGGCCGCGGCTTCCTCGACCCCAGCGTGCTCGCGGCCCGCTCCGCCGGCGGCAGCGAACTCATCGCCCCGCCGCAGCCCGATCCGGTGAAGGCGATCGTCGACTTCCGCGACCAGTTGCAACGCCGCGGGATTACGCTCGTCGTCGTGCCGGCGCCGGTCAAGCCCTCGATCTATCCGGAGTGGCATTCGGCCCGCTACGACGGAAGAAGCGAGGCGGTGCAAAACCCGTCGTTCGCGGCCTTCAAGGACCGGCTGGCTGGCGAGGGCATCCCCTGTTTCGACCCGGCGCCCTTGCTCGTGGAAGCCAAGGCAACAACGCCAACGCCGCTCTACCTGAAGACCGACACCCACTGGACTCCGGCGGGCATGGAACTCGTGGCGCAGGCGCTCGCCGGTTTCGTCCGTCGGACGGTCGAGCTGCCGCCCGCCGCCGTCGACCGCTTCACGGCCTCGCCGCGCGAGGTCACGGGCCGCGGCGACATCGCGATGATGCTCGACTTTCCGGAAGCGTGGAGCGTCTTTCCGCAGGAGACCGTCACCGTGCGGGAGGTGCGTGATGCCGCCGCGGCCTGGCGGCCCGATCGCGATGCCAAGGTGCTCTTTCTGGGTGACAGCTTCGCCAACATCTATTCGCTTGCACCGATGGGCTGGGGCGAGACGGCAGGCTTCGCGGAGCAGGTGAGCCTCGCGCTCGGGCTGCCGCTGGACACGATCACCCGCAACGACGCGGGCAGCCACGCCACCCGCGAGATGCTTGCCCTCGACCTCGAGCGCGGCACCGACCGCCTCGCGGGCAAGCAGGTCGTGATCTGGGAGTTCGCGGCCCGCGAGCTCGCCTGCGGCGACTGGAAGATCATCCCGCTCGCGGCTGGGGCAAAGCAGCCCGCCGCCACGGACGTGATGCCTGAGGATGGCGGAACATATGTGCCGGCGACCGGCTCGCCCGTGCTCGTGCGCGGCGTGGTGAAGGCCGCGTCGCCCGCCCCGCGGCCCGGCTCCGTGCCCTACAAGGACCACGTGATCATGGTGCACCTCGGCGGGCTCGAAGCGGAGAAGGATCCCGCGGCCGCCGGCAAGGCCGCGGTGGTCTTTGTGTGGAGCATGCGCGACAACAAACCAACGCCAGCCGCAGGCTGGCGTCCCGGCGACAAGGTGTCGCTCGAATTGCGGCCGTGGGCCGAGGTGGCCGCGAAGTACGATGCCATCAACAGGAGCGAGCTCGACGACGACACGCTCCTGCTGGCCGAACCCTGCTGGGGAGAAACTCCATGACGACGACACGATTCATGATGGTGGCGGCGTTGATGTCGGCGGCCGCGGCCGCACCTCTCGCGATTGCGGAAGACCCTGCCGCCGCCTTCCGCGAGCTCTGCGCGAAAAAGGCCGCCGATGGGGATTCGATGGCCGTTGTCGGCGCCGACGGCTGGCTCTTTCTGCGGTCGGAACTGCGGCATGTCGGAGTAGGGCCCTTTTGGGGGCCAGCGGCGGCTGCGGTCTCGCGGGCCACGTCGCCCGACAAGGCCGACCCGCTGCCGGCGATCGTGGACTTCGTCGAGCAGATGAAGGACCGCGGCATCGAGGTGCTCGTCATGCCGGTGCCGTGCAAGGCGATCGTCTATCCCGAGAAGCTGGCCTACCCAGAGAAGCCAGGCGGCCCGGCCGACGGCCGTATCGACCAGGTGTATTGCGACTTTTTCGCGGAGCTCGCGGCCAAGGGAGTGAACGTGGTCGATCTGGCCGAGGTCTTTCGTGCGGAGCGGGCCGACGGCGGCGATTTTTACTGCAAGACCGACACCCATTGGTCGCCCCGCGCCTGCGAGCGTGCGGCCCGATTGCTCGCCACGCGGATCGGAAAGATTCCGGGCGCGAAGCCGGAGGCGTTCAAGACCCGCACCGAGAACCGCACGGTGGTGGGCGATCTCACGGAGGGCAAGGGTAGCGAAGAACTGGCGGCCCGCGTCGTCGAGGCGGCAGAAACGCCGGGGGGGCAGGCGTTGCTCGAAGACAAGGCCAGCCCCGTCGTTGTGATGGGCGACAGCCACTGCCTCGTGTTCCACGCCGGGGGCGATCTGCACGGCACGGGGGCCGGGCTCGCCGATCAACTGGCAGCCGAACTCGGCCACGCCGTCGACGTGATCGGCGTGCGGGGATCGGGCGCCACGCCCGCGCGGGTCAACCTCCTGCGTCGGGCGAAGGCCGACCCCTCGTATCTCGCGAACAAGAAATGGATCGTCTGGTGCTTCGCCGCCCGCGAGTTCACGGAGAGCGCGGGCTGGTCGCCCGTGCCGTTCGGCGGCGTCGCTTCCCCCGCTCGCTAGGTTTCCCCCGAGGAGGATGTCGATGAATACCAAACTGTTTCCGGCGGCATGGCTATTTACGGTCATGGTGGCGGTTCCCGCCCTCGCCGGCGACCGCTCCGCCGACATCCGCGAACTCACCGGCAGGCCGACGAAGCTCGTCTGGGTACAGGACGCGGGCGACACGGCCTGCATGATCGCGGAGCGGCCGACGCTGCGACTGATGGTGCTCGACACGGAAGACGGCAAGGGGGAACGGCCACTTCTGCCCGACCTCGGCCGCTACTGGCGGCCTGGGATCACCGACGACGGCAGCCGCGTTGTGTTTGGCGACAAGGACAAGCAGACCGTCTCGGTCGTGAAGTTCGACGGCACCGGTCTGCGGCCCCTGCTCGAGAACGCGATCTACGAGGATGTCTGGCAGGATCCGGCGACCGGCCACGACTGGGTCTATGCGACGCTCACGGAACCGCGCGACGGCAAGGACGTGAGCGTGATCCGCCGCTACCGCCTCGACGATCCGACCCCCAACGATCCCAAGAGGAGCGAGCTCGTCTGGGACAGGATGCCGATCACCACGTTCATGGTCTCAGGCGACGGCCGCGCGGCGTCGGCCGGCGGCGACGGCGGCAATAGCCCCCAGGGCATTCTCACTCTGCCAAACGGCGGTTTTTACGCCCGTGCCGGCGGCTGCTGGCCGTCGATGGCGCCCGATGCGAGCCGCCGCAGCTGGGTCTTCACCGGCAACCACCGCAGCATCCACATGTGCTTTCCCTCTGATCGCAGTGGCATCAAGTCCTACAGCACGATTGTCGACTTCACGAATGTCCCGGGGCTGGTCGTCTTCAAAGGCCAGCAGGAGGCGTATCACCCGCGCTGGTCGAACAACGCGAGGTTTTTCGGCCTCACGGCCCCGCTCGAGGAGATCAACTTTACTGCCGACGTAAAGATGCCCAACCGCGCCGCGGAGAAGGTGGAGCTTTACATCGGCAGGTTTGCCCCCGACCTGCTGAGCGCAGAGAGGTTCGTGAAGGCGACCGAGAACGACCGTGGCGACTACTACCCCAACGTCTGGATCGAGCCCACCACAGAGGAACGCGCCTCTACGATCGCCGCGGCGAAGACCGCCCTTGCGGCCGCCCCGGAAGACGCCGCGCCGGCCGAGCACGACGACCGCGGCCTCGTGTTCGGCTGGGACACCGGCGGCTCCGTGAGCCAGATTACCAACCCGAAGACCGGCCAGATCCGCCAGTGCACTGGGCAACTCCGAGGCGAGGCGACCTTCGGGCTCCATCACGTGCTGAACCTGCGGGGCGGAGGCTTCGTCCCCGAAGCCACGGCCGAGCCGCTTCTCGCCGCCTGCCGCGGGTCGAATCAGTTCGCGGTCGAGGCGATCCTCACCTCCCCGGGCCGGCCGGCGGTGGCGGAGGCGGTCGTGTTCGCCTTCGCCGACGACCTTGCGGCTGGCAACGTGGTGCTCGTGCAACGCGGCGACGAACTGGGACTGCGGCTGAAGACCGACGAAGGCCCGCGGGAACTCGTGCCGCTCGGCACGCTTGCCCCTGGCGTTCCCACGCATCTCATCGTCAGCTACTCGTCCGGCAAGCTCGGCATCTATGTCGATGGCAGGCCCGCGCTCGTGCCGACCGCCGCTGCGGGGGGCCTTGGATCCTGGACCGCGCAGCCCGTGATCTTCGGCGACGCCTGGCAGGGCGGCCGCAATTGGCCGGGAACGCTCGAAGGGATCGCGATCATGAACCGCGAGATTCCCGAGGCGGAGGCCCGGCGTCGGTTCGAGCGGCAGCGGGAAAGCCGCAAGAGCCGCCGGCCGGTCGAGCCGATCGTGGCGGAACTGAAACTCGTCGGCACCTGCGAGGCGGCCGATCCCAAGGCGATCGCGCCCTATCGACGTTGCTTGTCGGTGCAGCACTACGAGGTCGCCAAGGTGCTCAAAGGCAAGCTCGACGACAAGGAGCTCACGGTCGCGCAGTGGTCGGTGCTCGACGGTAAGGTGTTTCCCGGCTACGGAAAATTCACTAAGGGCCAGACCTACACGCTCACGCTCGAACCGTGGGAGGCGCATCCCGAGCAGGAATCGGAGCGAATGATTCCCGGCGACTTCGATCCGACGCTGCCGCTCTTCTACGACGTGACCGTGCCGCCCACGGTCGCCCCGAAGCCGGCCACCGCCACCTGGCGGGGATTCCGCGGCGACGCGAACTCCGGCGGCGATTGGAACGCGTTATCTCCGGAATCGCCGTGGAGCACGGGGCTGCCCCCCGGCCCGGAAGACACTGCGGTCCTCGGGCCGGTCGCCGCGGGTTCGCGGGAGGTGACGACGAGCGAGCCGGTCGTGATTCGGAGCCTGAAGCTCGTGCAGCCCGACGCCGCCGGCCGCAACCGGCTGAAGCTTGGCGCGAGCCTCACGATTATGGGCAACGATGCGATTGCGATGGAGGGCACGCCCGAATTCGATGCCAACGGCCAGCCGATCACGCTCGATGCCGGCTCGCTGCCGAGAGTGTCGTTCGCGGGCCGCGTCCGCCTCGGGGGCAACGGCGCCGTCAGGAGCGTGGTCATGCTCGGCGGCGGTGATTACCGCTCGGCTCCCACGGTGGAGTTCAAGGGAGACGGAAGAGATGCTGCCGGAGAGGCCGTCATGCGGGTCGTGTCGGCGCAGCTGACGAGTCTCGGCGCCGGGTACACCGCCGAGCCTACGGTCACGTTCACTGAGCCCGAGATCGCCGGTGGTCGCAGTGCCCGGGCCCGGGCGGTCGTCGACAAGAAGAGCGGAGCCCTGGAGCGGCTGCTTCTCGAAGACGGCGGCTCCGGCTACCGCCGGCCGCCGACCGTCACGATCGAGGGCGGCGGCGGCACCGGGGCACAGGCCGAAGTCGGCCTGGCCGTAACCGGTGTCGTGGTGACGCGGCCCGGGACGGGCTACACGAAGCCGCCGCAGGTCGCCGTCAGTGGCGGCGACGGCGGGGGAGCCGAGGCACTCGCGGCCTTGCAGTTCACCATGCTTCGCTATCGCGACGGTCAATCCGAAGTCCATCTCGTCAACAGCGGCACCACCCGGCAAGATGGCGCGGTGATCCGCTTCGACTGGGCGGCCCCAGGCAATAACACCGGCAACCGGTTCTGGTCGAACGACGGCGACTGGACCCTGGACAACGGCTCAATGATCTTTTTCGAGTCCAGCACCGGTCGAGACGCCTGGTTCTACGGCGGCGTCAATACCGGCACGATGCGAGTCGGCGGCGGCTCGCGGCTCGGGCTGCCCAGGCTCGGGAACCGGGGCACACTCGAACTCGGCGCCGGCACCGTGCTCGGCCAGCTTGTGTTCGCCGGCGGCGACATGGAACTGGTGAACTCCGGCCGGGGCGTGATCCGCGTCGTCGGCAGCTCGGCCGAAGAGCCCGCGACGTTCGGCACCCTCTCCTCGGAGACGAACGGCAAGCGGCTCGTGAAAAACGGCGAGAGCGACAAGCCGTCGGAGACGCGGTTCTTGATCGGCACCGGCAAGGACCGCGCCGTCTTCCGAGTGCAGGGAGGCAACGTGACATTTGCAAACTTAGGATCGGCCGAGATCGCGGCCGGGGCCACGCTCGCCCTGCTGACCGACGATTCCGGATCCTCGCACAAGTTCAATAATCGCGAGGCAAAGTTCGACAACAGCGGCGCCGTCCGCTGGGCCGGCAGGCTGCAGGTGCAGGGCAACCACGGCGGCTTCGCCGGCATCGAAAGCGGTGGCACGATCACGATCGCGGGCGACGCCGTCGAATTCGAGCGGCTGCAGAGCAGCTGTGGGCCGGGCGGGCACTACGACGCGGTCGAGACCGCCAGCCGGTTGGTCGTCACGAAGACCGGCACGCTCGAGGGCACCGGCCGGCTGCGCTATCTCAACGCGACCGGCGTAGCGAGCATGAAGTCGCTCCCGGTGCGATGTGCCGGGCTTCTCTCGCCCGGCTCGGCGGGCGACGTCGGCCGGCTTGAGTTCGACGACGCAAGCCTCGAGCTTTCAGGTACGCTTCGCATCGACATCGCCGGCCCCGCCGCAGACCCCGCGAAGACCGACGCGATCGTCTTCGCAAGTGAGGGCGCGGGTGTCGTCGAGATCACGCCCGAGGCCGTGCTGAACGTTGTGCCCGCCGCCGGCTTCACTCCCCGCGGCAGCTTCCGCATCGCCAATGCCCGTTCGGTGAAGGGAACTTTCACGACGCTCCAGTTGAACGGCCGGCCGACTGAGGCCTTCACGGTCAACTCCCTGGCCGACGGAATCGAAGTGGTCTTCAAGTGAAGATGGTGCCAGCCATGAAATCTGGTTGAAGGGGGTTCGAACCGTGGCCACGAGTTTTTAACTTGTGGAATCCGTGCCGACTTCACGGGCAAGTTGAAAACTTACCGCCACGAGCGCCCCCGGCCTTTTGACCGCGGGATTTTCGGGGTCAGGGGTAACTTTCCATAGGGACACGTCATTGCTTTATATCTTGCCGGCTGTCTTCGCCGGTTTCTGCACCCGCGTTTCCGCACCCCTGAGGCAGCCCATGCAAGCGTCTTTGTTTCAGCATCTGTGTCGGCCTGCGTGCCTCAGGCTGGCCGTCTGGGCTGCCGCCATCGCTTCTGCGGCGACCGTCGCGACGGCCACTGAGACCGAAAACCTCAACATCCGCATTCTGCCCGCCCCGGCGAGTATGACCATCGACGGCAAGGCCAGCGACTGGGATCTCTCCGGCGGCGTCTTCGTCTGCGGCGACGTTGAGAACCTCCGCGACCAGATGGGGCTCTGGATTCACGCGATGTACGACGCCGAGAACCTCTACGTGCTCGCACGATGGCTCGACGAGACGCCGCTGAGCCATCCCGGGCTGGTCGCCGGCGACTACGGCTGGAACGGTGACAGCCTGCAGCTGCGGATCATCGCCGACCCCGACCGCAAGGACCCGCGGAGCAAGATGGGAGAGCTCCCCGTCTGCTGGGTCACGGCCTGGCGCGACCGCGAGGGAAAGGATGTGATCGACCTCGCCTTTCCGAGAAAGAAGGAGGCTGGCGGCGACTTCAATGTCAAAGATGCCAAGACCATCGGCGGCCGGCAGGCCTTCGCCGTAAACGCCGACGGCAAGGGCTACACGCAGGAGATCACCCTGCCATGGAAAACACTCATCGACGGCGGCATCGTACCCAAACCGGGCGGCAGGATCGTCTTCTCGGTCGAGGCCAACTTCAACACGTCGGCGGGCTTCCGCATCACGCTCAAAGACATCTTCAGGCCGGGCGTCTCCCCGGACCGCGTCTTCGCCTTCCAGGCATTCGGCTGCTGGGGCATCGGCACGTTTGCACCGACGGGCAAGGTCGAGCCGCAGAAGCTTCAGCTGGCCGACAGGCGGGAGTTTGCCGTGACGATGCGTGACGGCCGGCCCGCGATCGATTGGACGGGGCTCTTCGAGGCCAAGAAGATGGAAGGCTTCGCGAAGATCGCCCTCGACATGCCCGAGGACGGTTACGTCTCCCTGAACATCAAGAATGCTGAGGGCCGCGTGGTGCGACAGCTGCTCACGGCCGACTTCCTCACACGCGGCACGCACGAACTGCTCTGGGACGGCCTCACCAACAAGAGCCATCTGAAGCCAGGCGAGGTCGTGGAGCCGGGCAGCTACACCTGGGATGCGATCCACCACAAGGGGCTAGGGCTGCGGCTGGTGGGCTGGGCCGACAACGCCGGCAAGGCTCCCTTCGATTCTCCCGGCGGCAACTGGGGCGGCGACCACGGCGATCCCTGTGCCGTGACCACCGATGGCCAGTCGATGGTTCTGGGCTGGACCGGGTCGGAGGCGGGGCAGGCGGTCGTCTGCACCGACCTCGAGGGCAACGTGAAGTGGCGTCACAAGCGGGGCGGTTTCGGCGGCGCGAGCCACATCGCGACGGCCGACGGCATCGTCTATGTCAACGACAACCAGCTCAATGAGTCGGTGATCTACCGTCTCGATGCCAAGAAGGGCGACTACAGTCCGTGGAAGGGCAAAGACACGGCCAGCCTGCCAATCGAGCCGGGCCTTGCGGGCCTCGACGTGGTCGGCGGCAAGCTCTACCTCGCCACCAAGGATGGCGTGCGGGTGCTCGACGCGACGACGGGCGACGAAGTGGCAAAGATCGCGGTGAAAGATGCCGGCGATCTCGAGGCGGGGCCTGATGGCGGCGTGTTTGTGATCAGTGGCGGAAGCAGCGTGCTTCGGCTGGCTACCGACGGCACCGCAAAGCCGGTGGTCACGGGGCTGCAAGCCGCGAAGGCGATCGCGATCGGCGCCGACGGCGCGATTCATGTGGCCGTGGGCGATCCCGACAATGTCGTGAAAGTGTTTGATGCGGCAGGCAAGCCGCTCCGCACGATCGGCAGGCAGGGAGGCCGACCGTTGCTCGGGCCCTGGGACACCTCCGGCATGCGGTTCGTGAGCGGCCTGCGGCTCGATCCGAAGGGTGTGCTCTGGACGGCGGAGCTGGATCACTGGCCGAAGCGATTTTCCTGTTGGAAATCGACGGATGGAACGTTCGTCCGCGAGTTCTTCGGGGCGACGTCCTACGGGGCGCTCGGCGGAGCGATCTCGCCGGTCGATCCGCTTACTCTTGTTGGCAGTGGCTGCGAGTGGCGGCTCGATGAACAGACGGGTCGGGCCTCCTGCGTGGGCGTGTTCTGCCGCGACGGCATGTCCAACAGCCGGTTCGGCCGCTCCCGCGACGGCAGGCTCTACGTCGCCGTCGCCACTGGCTGGATCCACGGCGCCCCGCCCGTGCTCATCTACGAGCGGCTCGGACCGGGCCGCTACAAGCTCCGTACCCGGTTCGAAGCCTTCGCCGAAAAGAAAAACTCCGAGGGGTTTCCCGTTGGCAAGCTCACCGGCATGAAGATCTGGTCCGACGCCAACGACGACGAGCGTGAGCAGCCGGAGGAGTCGCGCGAATATCCGGGAGACCCCGGCGGCTGGATCACAGGATGGTACATGCCGATGACGCCCGACCTCACGTTCTACGGCACGCTGCTCCAGCTCGCCGTCACGGGATACACCCCGTGCGGCGCACCGAATTACGATCCATCCACCGCCCGCAAGCTGCCGGTGCCAGCCGACATTTCCACCCGCGGCAGCATGGGGGCCCAACGCGGCTGCGGCTCCGCCGACGGCACCGCGATGCTCTTCAACGGAACGTATGGCGAGGCACACGCCGACTTCGCCTGCTACGACATCACGAGCGGCCAGTTGCGGTGGACGTATCCCAATAACTACGTCGGCGTGCACGGCGGCCACCACGCACCGCCGCCGAGCGTGGGCATGATCCGCGGTGCCTACGACATCCTCGGCACGGGCACGCTTCCCGACCCGATCGGCGACATCTTCGTGATCGGCACCGACAAGGGAGAGTGGCACGTGCTCACGGCGGCGGGCCATTACCTCACCCGGCTCTTCGAGGCCGACCCGCTCAAGATCCGCTGGCCGCAGTCGGCCGTGCCCGGCGCGATCATGGACAACGTGCCCCCCGGCATGGGCGCTGAAGATTTCGGCGGCTCGATCGCCGTCACTGACAAGGGTGAGCTCTACGTGCAGGCCGGCAAGACGGCCTACATCAACATGAAGGTCGTCGGGCTCGACACCGTGAAGCGGCTGCCCGGCGGCTCGCTCGCCGTCGGCCAGGCCGACCTGGCAACGGCCAGGCAGATCCGCGAGAAGATGCTGCAGCAGAGCGTGGGGGCGGCCGTGGCGACGGCGCGAAAGAAGACCGTCGCGTTCACCGGTGACCTACGAAAGGATTTTGACGAGAAGCAGCCGCTCGCGTTCCAGAAGACGGCGGCCGACCGCGTGGAGGCGGCGATCGCCTACGACGACACCCACCTCTATCTCGGCTGGGCGGTGAACGACGCCAAGCCGTGGATCAACGGTGCCGGCGACCCGGCCGAGATGTTTGGCGGCGGCGATACCGTCGACTTCCAACTCGGCACCGATGCGAAGGCCGATCGCAAGCGGTCGAAGCCGGTGCTTGGAGACATGCGGCTCTCGATCGGCAGTCACGGCGGGAAGCCCGTCGCCGTGCTCTACCGGCCCGTGGCTGCGGAGAAAGCCGTGCGGAAATATTTCTCGGGCACGGTCAAGGAGGGCTACGTGATCGAGAGCGTGAAGGTGCTCGACAACGTCAAGGTCGAGGTGAAGGCCGACGAAAAGGCGAAGCGATACGTCGTCGAGGCGGCGGTGCCGCTGGCGGACTTGGGCTTGAAGCCCGCCGCCGACCTGACACTCTCCGGCGATTTTGGCGCGACGTTCGGCGACCAGGCCGGCAAAGACACGGTGCTGCGGAGCCACTGGAGCAACCAGGCGACCGGCATCGTGGCCGACGAGGTCTGGGAGCTCGTGCCCCAGCCGCAAAACTGGGGCCAGATCACGTTTCAGTGAACAGTGAGTATGAAAGAACGCCATCAAGCCCGCTCTCCATCCAAGCCCGACGCGCAAGCGAGGGAACGCGGGCAGCGTCACCTCACGGATAGCACAACGCGAATTCCTCTCGCTCGCGCTTCGGGCTTGGATGGCAGGGTTTCCAAAGATCAGTAACAACGAGCGAGGCACACGATGCACAGAGCCCTGCGAACCATCTCTGTGGCATGCGTGCTCGCGTACCTGCTGGCGGTCGGCGGCACGGCCGCGGTCGGCGTGGAGATTCCTGTCGCCTATGAATCGTCGGGCGATGGTTTCATGAGCCTCGCGCTCTGCAACGGCCGTGGGCAGATCGTCCGCAGCCTGCTCTGCGCGGAGCCCGTGAAGGCGCGCGCGGGCATGGTCCGCTGGGATGGCACCGACGACCTCGGCCGCGTCTGCCCGGCAGGCGAGTATGCCGTTCGCGACCTGTTCGTCCACAGGGGTGTGCCGGAACACATCCGCAGTGACTCTCGTGAGAGTTCACCGCCAAGTGTGTCCGGGAGTGGCTGGGGCGAGTTGGCGTGAAGACGTTGTTCATCGAGCCGGGTTCACCGTGGGAGAACGGCTATGTGGAAAGCTTCTTTCGTGTTGCTCCGGGACGAGCTGCTGGCACGCGAAGCGTTCGACACGCTGCTCGAGGCCAAGGTGCTCATCGAGCGGTGGCGGCAGCACTACAACACGATCCGGCCACACAGTGCCTTGGGATACCGACCCCCGGCCCCAGAGTCGCTGCAGGGAAAAAAGGTGACAGCCACCAAAAACAGGCAGGCTGGGAAAGAGAGTCGCCCAGATTAACCAGATTTGGTGGCTGGCACCGTTTTTTCCGGAAAACGGTGCCAGCCTCGATCGTACGGTCAACGGCGCAGAAGCCCGCGCAGATTTTCGTGGGTGATCATGGTCGCGTCCTGTGGCCGTTCGAGGAATGGGCCGACGTCCTCGAGAAGAGCCTTGATGTCCATTGCCGCCAACCGATCCATCACCTCCTGCCGCCAGTGTCGGGCATCGACACGATCGGCTCCCTGCGTCTGATCAAACGCGTTTTGCAGCAGCGCCAGGTTTGGCGTCACGGGAGGCCGCTGCGACAGATACCACACGAGGTCGTACCAATCGCGGCCTTTGGCATAACGGCGGGCCAGCAAGGCGTGCACTTTGCCGGCCATCAACGAGGGCGGATCGTAGTATTGGAGCAGAAAGGAGATGTGGCGGGTCACGATCTGACGGTCGCAGCGGCCGCCCTCGGGAGGGCGGGTGTCCACCTCCACCTTGATCGCGAGTTTCTCGTCCGCCAGGGGAGACAGGCCGGCATCATGCAGGAGGCCGCGCAGGCGAACCCATCCTGTGTGAACCGTCTTGCGTTCGTTCCACGTAACCTCCGGCGTGAATCCGGCCAGGGCGAGGTCCCGCTTTACCTTGGCCATCCAGGCCTGCCCCGCATAGCCATCCGGCGACACGAGCGAAAAATCGAGGTCTTCGGAAAACCGGGGCAAGCCGTGGAGAAACCGCAGGGCCGTGCCGCCGACGAAGGCGACGCACCGGAATGCCTCCGACTCATGGAACGACCGCAGCACGAGCGCCTGCATGTATTCCCGCAAGGTGTTGAGCGCCTGTCCGCGATTCGCGGCGGCCTGGGCCAGGGCGAGGGCTTGCTCCTTCACAGGATCAATTCTCCAGCGTCGCATTCCTTCGCCAGCCGCAGCCAGCGGTCGACGGCTCGATCGAGCCGGGGCCGCTTGAATCGGGCCGCGTATTCCTGCAGGCGTCGCGAATCCACGGCGTTCATGTTTTGATAGCGCATTTCAGCGAGGCGATCCTCGGTCCACTCGCCGGCCGCAAGATACCAATGATCGAGCAGGGCCTTTTCAGGACGGGCCACCAGGATGGTGCCGCTGCCGTAGGCCACCTGCTCATACCCGAAAAAGCAAGGCTGCTTGATATGCCGGTACTCGAAAGCCCCGCAGGCATTGTCGAACCGAGCCGGCAGCCGCGTCGTGACGCTGGTGTGAACCACGACCCGTTCAGGAATCATGTCGTGAAAGCCCAGCGCCCATAGTCCGCTCAGATACGAGGGCCGGCAGAGATGCTGGGCGAGCAGCGCCGGATCGAGCGGCGCCTTGCGGGCTCGATCCGCGAGCGTGTAGACGCCGCGGCGCAGGGAAACGACCTTCCCCTGCGTCACCCAGCGCGAAAGCTGCAGCAGGATCGCTGGCCGGCGGTCGGAAAAGGCCTGCACCAGGAGAGGCAGGTCAAAGCAGACCAAACCGCCAACCAGATCGATCAGGCTCTCGTATTTCATATGCGTTACATATCTTATATGATAATCAACGCAAATGCAAATCGGCTCGGATGGCAACCATAACTGCCGCGACCATCCTCTTCCAGGACGCTGTTTTAGTACCCAATCCGATACAGCACGCCTTCGTCCCGCTCACCCAATTGAATAAAGCTCATCGACTCCTGGCCGAGGCCCGGCTGGCTGGTCAGCCAGAACTGGGGCGTGCCAAAACGCCGTTGACCTTCGCCGCGAACTCGTCCGGCGCCTGGATAGAGGCAGTCGAGCATCGCCTGCAGGAATCCTTCGTAGACGCCGGCGGCCGTGACGGAGTCCCCGACGCAGACGATCACGTCGCCCGGGCGTCAGGAGGCCGTCTCGGCGGCGAATACCGACGCGGTTGACAGCATGGATAGAATCGACACCAGAAGAAAAAACCATGCCTTCATGTGAGCTCCTTTACATCCTTCCAACGCCATAGTTTCTCGCTCGCGGCCTTCGCCGGCCTGCGGTTATTTGCCTTGAATGAAGATCGCCAGGTTGTTGCCCACGGCCCGCTCCTCGCCGTCGGAGGGTCGGTTGAGAACCCTCGTTTCGCCGGTCGAGGGATCGACCATGACGAGGGTCGCCGAGCCGCCGCCGTCGAGGGCGATGGCGTCCACGGCTCCGAATTCCCCGAGCACGCGGGCCACTTCCTCGTAGGTCATTCCCTCGCTGAATCCCGGAAGCATTGTCCGCGGCGACGTTGATGGCGTCCTTTTGGCTGCCGCCCCAGGGAGACACGACCACGCCGTCGGCGACGGCCAGGGAACAGAGGTCGCTGACCCCCAGCCGCCGCTCCTCGACGGAGCGGCTGAAGAACCCGCCGTTGATGCCGATCTGGGCCCGGCAACGGTTGACGAACGCGCGGGTGGTCTCGAGATCGGTCTCCCCAGCCCGGTCGCCGTTGGCCCCGGTGGTCGTCACGCGCACGCCGGGCCCATGACGAGCAGGATTGCAACCGGCCATCGCTGTCTGTTCATGCCGTTCTCCTTTGGATTTCCGCCGTGGAAGTGGCCTCCTCAGACCCGGAGGACAAATATAAGGGGGAAAATCAGGACGGGAGCGAATTGAATCCGCTTTCGCAAAAATCACGCGTGGCGAAATTCGCTCCCGTCCCCATTTCCGCGACTGACAGAAACCTTGCAAATCAGCTGAAAAATGCCGATGATTCATTGGAGTGAACCAAAAAGTGTCATTGTGAACACAAAATCATTCACGCGCTGGTGAGAAAATCGATCACATGAAAGCAATTACGATTCACGGGCTGGAGGACAGCGTCTGGTCCCTGCTCAAGGAGCGGGCCAAGGAGCAGGGGGCCAGCGTCAACGCCACAGTGAAGGGCATCATCGAGCAGGCTCTCGGAGTCAAGCGGACACCCCAGCGGCCACACCGCAAGGACTTTGAAGAGTTCTGCGGGATGTGGAGCCAGCAGGAGTATGACGAGTTCCGGGAGGCCACCGCCGACGACAGACGCGTCGAACCAGAGGAGTGGCGATGAGGCGGGTGCTCCTCGACACGAACGCCTACTCGGCCCTAGCCCGTGGCGACGACGCGGTGCTCGACGCCATATCCGAGGCCGACGTCGTCTACGTGTCGGTGGTGGTGCTCGGCGAGTTGTACGCGGGATTCAAAAGCGGGTCACGCGAAGCGGCGAATCGTGAAGCCCTTCTTCGTTTGCTCGAACGGCCCACCGTTCGGACGCTGTCGCTGACGCCCGACACGGCCGAGGTGTATGCATCCGTCAAGCATGCTTTGAAGCAGGCGGGTACGCCGATCCCGACCAACGACGTCTGGATCTGCGCCCATGCGCTGGAGGTAGGGGCCGTCCTGATCACCGATGACGCCCACTTCTCGCAGGCCCCCGGGGTACGGGTGTGGACAAAAGACGAAATGTGACCCGCGGCCCCCTCGAGCAAGATCCCGAAGCCCGTCTATGGTGGTTCGTAGCCGCGGGAAATGGGGGCACGGGGCTAAGTTTCTCTATCCTCAGGTCATTTGTTTACACCGCCCTCCGGCTGTCCGCGCCGGTTTCCCCGCCCAGAGGCAGCCCATGCTCCGGCTTTCTTGTCAGCCCGCCCGCGCCAGTGTCCGCTTTCGTCTCGCCGCCTGGGCGGCCGTCGTCGCCATCGCGGCCGCCGTTCCTGCCGCCGCCGCGTCGCCGTCGTTCACTGCGTTCGACGCCCGCGCGCAGGCCGGCGACCGGCTGACGGTCGTCTTCTACGGAGCCTCGCTCACCTGGGGCGCCAACGCCACCGACCAGAACTATTTCTCCTACCGCGCGCGGGTCGCCTCCCGGCTCACGGAAAAGTATCCGCTGGCCCGGTTCACCTTCCACGATGCCGCGATCGGCGGCACGGGCTCGCAGCTCGGCGTCTTCAGACTCGATCGCGACGTGCTCGCCAGGAAGCCCGACCTCGTCTTCGTCGACTTCACGGCCAACGACGACATCACCTCGGGCGACCCCGAGACGCTCGCCTCCTACGAATCGATCATCCGCCGGCTGGTGACCGAGCCGCAGGTGCCGGTCGTGCAGGTGCTGTTTCCGTTCAAGTGGAACATCGACCGCGCGCTGCTCGAAAAGATGAAACGCCGCGACGCCCACACCGCGATCTCGGCCGCCTACGGCACCGGGCTTGGCGACGCCGTGCTCCGCGCGATCGAGACGGTGGAGCAGGGGGGCACCACGGTCGACACGCTCTGGGACACCGACGGCGTGCATCCGGGCAACGCTGGCTACGATCTCTTCGCCGCGGCCGCCTGGGATGGCTACCTCCAGGCCGTCGCCGCCAAGAAAACCTGTGCCGCCCCCGAGCGGATGCTGCATGCCCCCACCTACACGAAGCAGGCACGGGTGCGGCTCACGTCGCTGGGCGATCTGCCGGCCGGCTGGCGGCGGGGAGTGCCCAATCTCGTGTCGGCCTATTTCGACATGCTGATGTCGCGGTGGCTCGACGACGAGGTGATCGCGACCAACCGTCGTGAGGAGAAAGACTCCGCCGGCAAAAAGACGCTCGTGCCGCAGCAGGTCGCGCCGCTGGAGGTGACATTCCGCGGGGAGATGGTGCTGCTCTTTGGCGAAGGCACGCCGAAGTCGGGCCGCTACCGCGCGTTCATCGACGGCAAGCTGGTGGAGCGGCCGGTGCCGAATTCGAAAGAGCCGCTCTGCGAGTTCGACGCCGCCAGCATCGCCGCCCCGTCGCGTGGCAACACGCACCACGTCGCGGTGATCGCCACCGGCCTCGACCCCGCGACGGACCACACGCTGCGGATCGAGCCGGTGTTCGACGCCGACAAGGAGCAGGAACTCCGGCTCGAGAGCATCTGCGTGGCCGGCGGCGACGCCCGGGTGCTGTCCGCACAGCGGTAACGCCTGCCGGCGGAGGGCAGCCTGGAAAAAGGTGACGGCCACCTTCTTTCGCTTTCCTGCCTCCGAACCCCTCTACAATGCCCTGGAAATTCCTCACTGCGGGATTTCCGGTGGCTCGGATAAGTGCTCTTAGAGGGGAGTTCCATGTCCGCATCCGCTGAATTCGTGACCGAGATCACCCGCGTCCAGCGGCAGCTCCACGCCTTCATCCTGACGATGGTCTGGAGCCCGATCGAGGCCGACGATGTGCTCCAGGAGACCAATCTCGTCC